>TARA_R110000868_G_scaffold162903_2_pt1 | contig 82136 bp, 73 predicted proteins | sample TARA_R110000868 | Tara Oceans TARA_R110000868 (sample SAMEA4397489) | marine metagenome | biome: Polar Biome; feature: [SRF] surface water layer (ENVO:00010504); material: water (ENVO:00002006), including particulate matter (ENVO:01000060) such as... | depth 5 m | reverse complement strand
GTGGTTGTGGCTTTCCATTTTGAAAATGGCGGCCTGACCATCGCCAATATCAATCACGCCGGCATTTTCGCCCGGTCCCTGAATGACCCAGTCGGCCTTGGTCGGCAGCGTCTTGAGCCATTTTTTCGATGATTTGTAGGAGCAATGCTCAGACCACATGACCGAGAAAATGCCAAGCTCGTTGATGTTAGGTTCACGGCCCATGATGTCGAGGACGAGCTTGTACTCTTCCTCGTTAAGCCCGTGTTCTTTGACCAGTTCAGGCGTGATCGGTGTGCTGTTAAATTCGTTGGTGCTCACGATACGGCCTCCACCATGCTTTTGAACAGACCGCGACCATCAATCCCGCCATGCAGCGGATCAATGGCATTTTCCGGGTGGGGCATCATGCCAAGAACATTGCCCTGTTCATTGATGATACCAGCGATGTTGCGCTGCGACCCATTCAGATTGGTCGCCGGATCGACATTGCCATTCGCATCGCAGTAGCGCAGGACAACGCGGCCTTCACCCTCAAGACGGTTAAGCGTGTCTTCATCGGCAAAATAATTACCGTCATGATGGGCGACAGGATAATCAACCACATCGCCTTTGCCATACTGGTTGGTAAAGCGGCTTGTGGTGTTTTCGATTTTTAGATGCGTGTTTTTACAGATGAATTTCAGGCTGGCATTGCGCATCAGCGCACCGGGCAACAGGCCTGCTTCTGTCAAAATCTGGAAACCGTTACACACGCCCAGAATGGTCACACCTGCTTTGGCGCGGTCGGCAACCGCGCGCATGATCGGGGACTTGGCAGCCATCGCTCCGCAGCGCAGATAGTCGCCATAAGAAAAGCCGCCGGGGACCATGATGATGTCGACGTTGGGCAGCTCGGTTTCGCCATGCCAGACCACGGTCGGTTTGGTGCCGGTTGCCTGTTCTAGCGCGGCAATGGCGTCATTCTCCCGGTTGATGCCGGGGAAGAGGATGACAGCGGATTTCATGAAATACCGTCTCTCGATTAGTGTCCGTTACGCAATCTCGATACGCAAAGGCCCCGCCACAGCAAGACCCCGGCGGGGCGGTTAAGCCAGCTCGATGGTGTAGTCTTCGATCACGGTATTGGCGAGAAGCTTCTCGCACATCTCGGTGACCTCGGCTTTGGCCTTTGCGGCATCCGTACCGTCGATTTCCAGTTCAATAAACTTGCCCTGGCGGACGTCGTTAACGCCATCAAAACCAAGCCCCTGCAGGGCGTGGTGAACGGCTTTACCCTGCGGGTCAAGAACACCGTTCTTCAGGGTGACATGGACACGTGCTTTCACGAGAAGCTCCTTTGAGTGCGCACTCGCCATACGGCGATACTTGTTTGCAAACAATGATTTACCGGTTCCCAATGGTTCCGGCATCGATAAGAAAAGGCCGCGCAAGCGCGGCCTTTGGATTATTTGTCTTTATTGAGCGTTTCTATGTCAGCCGATTCAGGCAGGACGCCAAGGCGGCGTGCCACTTCCTGATAGGCTTCTTCGACCCCGCCAAGGTCACGGCGGAACCGGTCCTTGTCCATCTTTTCATTGGTAACCGCATCCCACAGGCGGCAGTTATCCGGGCTGAATTCATCGGCCAGAACCAGCTGCATGAAATCGCCTTCCCAGATGCGACCGAATTCCAGTTTGAAATCGACAAGTTTGATGCCGATGCCGCGCATCAGACCGCACAGGTAATCATTAACGCGAAGCGTCATGCCGACGATTTCTTCGAGTTCTTCGGCGCTGGCCCAGCCAAGGGCAAGGATATGCTCGTCAGAAACCAGCGGGTCACCCAGCGCGTCGTCTTTGTAATAGAATTCGACAATCGGGCGCGGCAGACGTTCGCCTTCTTCAAGGCCAAGGCGTTTGGCCATCGAACCGGCGACAATATTGCGCACCACGACTTCAATCGGAACGATTTCGCATTTCTTGCAAAGCTGTTCGCGCATGTTGATGCGGCGTATGAAATGCGTCGGGATGCCGATTTCCGCCAGACGAGTCATGACGAATTCGGTGATCATGTTGTTCAGGACGCCCTTGCCGGCAATAGTGCCGCGCTTTTGTGCGTTGAACGCGGTGGCATCGTCCTTGAAATACTGGATGATGGTGCCGGGCTCGGTACCTTCGTACAAAATCTTGGCTTTACCCTCGTAGATGGGCTGCTTTCTGGACATTGGCGGGATCTTTCACATCTTTGCTTGCGGGGAGTGTCCCCGAGCACCCTGAAAAACGCGCCCCTCGTATAGCAGTGCTGGCGAAGAAACTCAATTGCCGCGTAAGGTCTATTTACGCAGAGTTGATAATAGGATTTTGCAACCGTCGGCGACGGCTTTTGCCGCGCCGCAAAAGCCGTGTGAAAACAAGCTTTAAAGCTCCACCGGCCAAAATCCGGCCTGATCGGGCTGACCATTGGCAAACAGCCAGACCGGGCGACGTGGCAGTTCATTTTTCTGAGTGGGAATCGCCGGAAGTCCGATCAATGACGAGCAGACGGTTTCGAACCCGATATTGCTGCGCACCAGCATGGCGTCGGCACGGATGTCATGATGGGCCGGATCGGGGGGCATGATACCGGTATCAGACAGTAATGCTTGCCATGCAAACCAGTCATCGGCTTCGGGATTGGGGGGCGGGGCGCTGATGAACCGTGGCAGGTTGCGTTTGGTGCGTTCGCTGTTTTCCGCATCATTCAGGTCATGAGCGGTTAGAATCGACAATCCTTCGGGGATGTCAGTGATGTCGATCTTGCCATCGCCACGATTGGCCAGCCAATAAGCATCGCGGTTATCGGCAATTACCATATTGAACGGGCGATAGGCATTGCCGTCGAGTTCTGCCAATGCCTGTGCGGCATCGATGGCATCGGCATGATCAAGGGCTTCGAGTGGTAATTCACCACGCGACCGTTTTCCCTCTGCCGGGCCAAGCGTACCAAAGCGGTTCAAGACCGCCGCAACGACGCCATCCTCGTTAACGCCAAGCCATGTACCACCTGCCGTTTCGTCGAGTCCTGCGATGACATCCGGGCGGTCTTCCCAGTGGCGAGCCGGTGGCTTCCAGGGGCGGTTATTCATTTCGTCACGGTTGGCGCCGATAATAACCGGCCATTCATGGTCGGGTCGGCGTAGAATGATAACTGTACACATGAGCCAGATCAAAGCGACATGCACCCGCATTTGTCAAATTCAAAAGTATAGCGACTGGGCAGTGACATAAGCTGATCCAGTTCATAAATATAAAAGACGAAGGCAAACGCGCCCTGCTGGCGAGGAAACCAAATCAAGGAGTTCATCCATGGCGAACCTAACTGATCGCGAACGCGGATTTGAGGCCAAATACAGTTTTGACCTTGAACGGGATTTCCGGATTGAGGCCCATCTTTATAAAATGCTGGCGCTTTGGGCGGGTGAAAAGATGGGGATGAGCGAAGCCGAAAGTCGTGCCTATGCTGCGAAAGTTGTTGGGGATGTCGTCACCAATCCGCAGGAGAATGGGGTGGTTGCGGTGCTTCTGGCCGAGTTTGGCCGTCATAAAATCGATATGACGGTTAGTGAATTGACCAGCAAACTGGAACAATTACGCCCCATCGCACGGGCCGAATTGCTGGGCGAATAGTTGGTCTGCGCAAATAAGAAAAAGTTCGGATTTGCAAACCATTAGCCGGTTTCGTATTCTGTTCCTGAAGTCATAGTAAATTTCTGGATGCAGCCACGCGTTGTTTTGCTCGCCAAAGTCGGGCTTGGTTGTGGGGCAGATAGAGAAAGGCAAAAGCTTTGCGTATCCTGTTGGCGGACGATCACGACCTGGTTCGTGAGGCGTTATCACTGCTGTTTAAGCAATATTTTGATGGTTGCGAAGTGGTCGAGGCAGGTGCATTGGACCCCGCTCTTGAGCATATAGAAGCGCAAAATGATTTCGATCTGGTGCTTCTTGATTTGCGGATGCCCGGGATGAATGGGCTTGAGGGACTGAAGCGGACGCTTGAAAAGGCGGCGAAAACCACGTCTGTGGTTCTTCTTTCCGGTGCTTATCGTAGCGAAGATGTACGTCGTGCCATTGAAAATGGTGCACAGGGTTTTATTCCCAAAACGTTGCGCGGGCAGGCACTGGCCAATGCTATCCAGCTTGTCTTGGCGGGTGAAAAATACCTGCCGTCTTCGATTCTTAACGATCTGAGCGAAAGTTTCGGGGGTGGTTCCGATGGCGAGCCACGCATGGCTGGCGGTTTTGGCAGTGAAGGCGACTTTGCGCGGCTGACTCCGCGTGAACGTGAAGTTTTGGCCCTTTTGGCAGAAGGTCGCCCGAACAAGGATATTGCGCGGCATCTCGATTTGCGTGAAATCACGGTGAAATATCATCTGAAAAATGTTTATCGCAAACTGCACGTGTCGAATCGTGCGCAGGCGGTGAAAATTGCACTCGAAGATATGGCGCGGACCGGAACCCTGTAGTATGCTCGTCAAAGGCAGCGCTAAAAACGCTTGATAAACGGCCCGTGTTTCACGGGCCGTTTTTATTTGGCGATTGGTCTGCTTTCCCTCGTCCTGTCACCCATGAAACGAGGAATGATCATGACCGTCTGTATTGCTCTTGTCGGGGATTTCAAACCCGCCGCGATTGCCCATCAGGCCATCCCCAAAGCCCTTCAGATTGCGGGCACCGAAATTGGTGTTGTCGCAGAATGGGATTGGATCGCAACACCGCGCTTTGACGCCGGTGCAGGTGATATTCTGTCTGGTTATGACGGGATGTGGTGCGTACCGGCAAGCCCCTATGACAGTTTCGATGGCGCATTGGCGGCCATTCGCTTTGCACGTGAAAACGATATTCCATTTTTGGGGACTTGCGGCGGGTATCAGCATGCGGTGCTGGAATATGCCCGCAATGTTTTGGGCCTATCCAATGCTGCGAATGCCGAGATTGAACCGGATGCAGAAGTACCGCTTATTGCGCCGCTAAGCTGCGCGCTGATCGATCAGGATGGCGGGATTGAATTGGCCGGGGGCAGTTTGATCCGCGGATATTGTGGGTCGGAAACAATCACGGAGACCTATCGCTGCAGTTATGGGTTTAATCGTGATTATGCCGGATTGTTGGATGGGCGCCCGATGCAGATCAGTGCCTGGGATGCGGATGGTGATCCGCGTGCGGTGGAACTGCGCAATCATCGCTTCTTTATCGGAACAGCGTTTCAGCCGGAACGTTCGGCTTTGCGTGGGGAAGCACACCCGCTGATCACGGCATTCGTCAAAGCCGCATTCGAAAAATAGCCCGCATAAAAAACACCCCCGTGATCAACACGGGGGTGTCACCATTGAGACAGATAGTCTCAGGCACGTTCGGGCAGGTTGTGCGCCCGGACATCGGGGGATGCGGATGGTGTTGGTAATACGGGTGCGGGTGTGCGGCCTGACTGGATGATGAAGACACCAGACAGGATCATCGCGGTTGCGAGGATGTCGATGGCGGAAACCGATTCGCCCAAAATCAGACTTCCGGTCAGAAGGCCGATGACCGGCGGGATATAAGTCACCCCGGCGGTTTTCACCGCACCGAGTTTCCCGATCAGATAGTAGTAGCACATAAAGGCAAAGCCCGTGCCGAGCAGGCCCAGACCGGCAAACAGTCCGGTGGCGATTTTCCAGTCGGTAAAAATGGCACCGATCCCGTTGAAATCGGTGATCACCAGCAAGGTGGCAGACGCGAGGCCAAGCTGATAGGTGCAAAGTGCGATCGGTGAAATGCCAAGCGGGCTTAAGAACTTGCGAACATAGACGAACGAAAGACCGACGCAGCCAGACCCGATTGCAACATAAAGCACCCCGGTCAGATCAATGCCGGAAACGCCGGTATTCCATGGCTTTGCAATCACCAAAACCCCGGCAAAACCAAACAAAAGCCCGGTAACGGATCGCATATTGACCGGTTCGCTGCGCAGGAAGATCGCCGCAGCAATAAAGGAAAACATCGGGATGGCACCGCTTAGCATTCCGGCGACACTGGATGGCAGCAGGGAAATACCCTTGGCAAAGGCAAAGTAATAAACGGTGGCCGCGAGGAGCGACATGATAACGAAATGATGCAGATAACGCAGATGCTGCCAATGCAGGGATTTTCTGGCAATCGCAAAGACGAGGACCGGCAAAAAGCCCATGATGACCCGTATCATCACGATCTGCATCGGCGAGATCAGGGTGCTTGCTGTTTTGTTAAACAGAAAGGTCAGGCCCCAGGCCAGGGCAAGGAGGCAAAAGACGATATAGGCGTTATTCTTCATGGTCGGATCTTTCGTGGGGATGATGCCGTGATTGTAGGTCTGGCCCGGATGAGCTACAAATCATGATATCTGGATCATAGAATAGAAAATCTGTATCATGGGATCATATACACCACTGAATTCTTTGCGTGCATTCGAGGCATCCATTCGATTGAATAGTTTTTCTCTTGCGGCAGAGGAGTTGAACGTGACGCCGGGCGCCATTGGCCAGCAGATCAGGAAGCTTGAGGATTGGCTTGGCGTTGAGTTGTTTACCCGTTCGGTCCGACAGGTAAAGCCGACGGCAGATGGCCTTGAATATGCCGCACATATTCAACCCGCCTTGCAACAGATTGTGGATGCCAGTCGGCGGCTGCGAGGCCGACTGGATCAGTCGGTGCGCGTTGTTATGCCGCCAAGTTTTGCTGCGAAATGGTTTTCCAAGCGCATGGCGCGATTTTTGATCGATTATCCGTCGACGTCGCTACATGTCGGCTCGTCATCGCAATACACGGATTTTGATCGTGATCCTGTTGATCTTGCTGTGCGTTATTTTGATGGCTGTGATGACAAACTTGAATCCGTTCTTTTGTATCGCGGGCGGGCGGCGGCATTTTGTTCACCGGCCTATCGCGACAGGATCGGGCTTTGGCATCCGGCCGATCTTGCACGCGCGACCCTGTTAAATGACATTTTGCATGATTGGTGGGCGGAATGGCTTGGCAGATTTGCCAGCATGAATGAGGCCGAAATTGCATCAATCAAGCATATCGATATTGATCAGACATCCATGGCCATCGAGGCCGCCATCCATGAGCAGGGGGTGGTGATCGCCAATCCGCTTTTGGCCGAAGAGGATGTGATGGAAGGCAAACTGATCCATCTGTTCCCTGAACAAGTCTTGATGGTGCCGTTGGGCTATTACCTGATCCATCCTAAAAATCGGGAATTGCGCGGGCAGGTAAAACTGTTTCGCGACTGGCTGTTAAACGAGGCGCGGGAACTGACACTGGCGCAGAACCTGTAAAAAAAAAGCCCCGCCAGATTGGCAGGGCTTTGATCTTGAATGGGTGTTGTTACCGTTAGTCGGTAAAGACACGGGCGAAAATCGTGTCGACATGCTTGGTGTGATAACCAAGGTCGAACAGGCCTTCGAGGGTTTCCATCGGGATTTTTGCCGTAACGTCTTTGTCGGTTTTCAAAAGCGACAAAAGATCGCCTTCGCGGTTCCAGACCTTCATCGCGTTACGCTGAACGATACGGTACGAATCTTCGCGCGAAACGCCATATTGCGTCAGCGTGAGAAGAACGCGCTGCGAGAAGACCAAGCCCCCCATCTGATTAAGGATTTCGTCCATCCGTTCCGGATAAACCACAAGGTTTTCCACAACATTGGTCAAACGCATCAGCGCAAAGTCGAGTGTCACGGTCGCATCCGGGCCGATATTGCGTTCGACCGATGAATGCGAAATATCGCGTTCATGCCAAAGGGCAACATTTTCCATGGCCGGGATTGCCATCGAACGCACAAGGCGCGCCAGACCGGTCAGGTTTTCGGTCAGGATCGGGTTGCGTTTGTGCGGCATCGCCGACGAGCCTTTCTGGCCCTTCGAAAAGAATTCTTCGACTTCGCGAACTTCGGTCCGCTGCAAGTGACGAATTTCGGTCGCCAGATGCTCGATCGAGGAAGCCACAACGCCAAGGGCAGCAAAATAGGCCGCATGGCGGTCGCGCGGGATCACCTGGGTTGATACCGGTTCAACCGCAAGACCGAGTTTATCCGCAACATGTTCTTCGACGCGCGGGTCGATGTTGGCGAATGTGCCAACGGCTCCGGAAATCGCACAGGTGGCGATTTCTTCGCGGGCCACCACAAGGCGGTTACGGTTACGTTTGAATTCGGCATAGAAGGTCGCAAGCTTCAGACCAAAGGTCACCGGTTCGGCGTGGATGCCGTGTGAACGGCCCATGCAGGCGATGTCTTTGGTTTCATAGGCACGCTTTTTAAGGGCGGCCAGAAGTTTGTCCATGTCTTCGATCAGGATGTCGGTTGCCTGAACCAGCTGCACGTTAAAGCAGGTGTCCAGAACGTCCGAGCTGGTCATGCCCTGATGAACAAAGCGAGCTTCATCACCGACCTGTTCTGCCAGTTCCGTCAGGAAGGCGATCACGTCGTGTTTGACTTCGGCCTCGACGGTGTCGATGCGGTCGATACGGTCCTGGGTATAGGGCTTGTTGCCTTTTTCCCAGACCAGTTTCGCAGAAGCAGTAGGGATAACACCCAACTCGGCCAGTTTGTCGGCAGCGTGTGCCTCGATTTCAAACCAGATACGGAATTTGTTCGCCGGTTCCCAGATTGATGTCATCTGTGGACGGGAATAACGGGGGATCATGCAGTCGCCTCCGGGCAATGTGGTTGGGTGCCGGATATGATCTGGATGCGTGATCAGGATACGCGATCAGGATGCGCGATCTTGGGCCGGCACGCTTTCATCGGGTCGGATAGTCCATTCCGCGCGGGTTGGCAACCCTGCATAGAGGCATGACAGCCCCGTGATTGCTTTTTTACCGGTCGGAAGCTTGCGATCTGCTAAGATTATCTCAATCTCCTAAGGGATATAGTCTGTGAAACGATCATTCCAGAATGAAGGGCGGCGAACCGTTCTGTTGGCAAGTGGACATAAACGATGACGCGTATAACGGATGATTTGAACGATCGTCCAACTGGCGTAACGCCCAGCCGGAATACAGATGCGCGTTATCTTGCACAGTTGGTTGATCTTGGCATTGCCCTTTCGGCCGAACAGGGCCGGGAAGAGCTTAATCAGAAAATCCTGTTGGCAGCGCGGCAGTTTACCAATGCCGATGGTGGTTCGCTTTATCTGGTCAACAAGGACGAGACCGAACTTCAGTTTCGCATTCTGGTCAATGATACGCTTGATACGTTTTTTGTCTCGGGCCGGGAAAACCAAAAACCGTTTCCGTCCTTGCCGTTATATGATGGGCAAGGCAATCCCAATCACAAGAATATCGCAACCTATGTCGCGCTAAGCGGTAAATCGATCAATATCGATGATGCGTATATCGCACAGGGGTTTGATTTTTCCGGTACGCGGGCCTTTGACGCCAAAACCGGTTATCGGTCGAAATCGTTTCTGACCGTCCCGCTGAAAAATACACGCGGCACTGTGATTGGTGTTTTGCAACTGATCAATGCGCGCGACGATGTCGGCAATGTCATTGCCTTTGACCCGTTGATTGAACCGATCATTAATGCGCTGGCCAGTCAGGCAGCCGTCGCACTTGAAAACACGCGCCTTTTGCGGGCGCAACGCGATCTGATGGAAAGTTTCGTTCGTGTGCTGGGACAGGCGATTGACGCCAAATCACCCCATACAGCCCATCATTGTGAAAAAGTTCCGATTATTGCGCGGATGCTGGCCAAGGCGGCCGTGGAAGAAAAGCAAGGGACGTTTTCGAATTTCTATCTGACCGATATCGAATGGCACGAACTTGACCTTGCCGCCTGGCTCCATGATTGCGGCAAGATCACAACGCCTGATCATGTGGTCGAAAAGGCCACCAAACTTGAAACCATCCATAACCGTATTCATGAAATCCGCACCCGGTTCGAAGTTCTTCGCCGGGATGCTGAAATCGACATGTTAAAGCGTAAATTGGCGGGCGAGGATAGCGCGATTTGCGACGCGGATTTCAAAGCGCGCGTTGCCGAGCTTGAAAGTCAGTTTGCGATGGTAGCCCAAAGCAATATCGGCGATGAAAAACTTGACGCCGATGCGATTTTTGCCCTGTACGAAATCGGGGAACAGACATGGTTATGTCATTTTGACCGGACGGTCGGGCTTTCCTGGGCGGAAAATCAGCGCTTGTCGGAAGACGACCGGGCACAATGCAGCCAGCCTGGTGTCGAAAAGATTCTTGATGATCGCAAGGATCACCTTTATGGCCGCTTGAACCGGGGCGAGCGATATAACCTGTCGATACCGCACGGCACGCTGACATCCGAGGAACGCAAGCTGATCAATGATCATGTTGTGGTGACACAGGAAATGTTGGCCCAATTACCCTATCCCAAGGAATTGCAAGGTATTCCAGCGATTGCCGGAAACCATCATGAAAAAATGGATGGGTCAGGTTATCCCAATGGATTGCGGGGCGAAGACATGGGGGTTCTCGAAAAGGTGATGGTGATCGCCGATATTTTCGAAGCCCTGACCGCCGTAGATCGGCCGTATAAACGTCCCAAAATGTTGTCGGAATGCATCGCGATCCTTGCCGGTATGCGTGACAAGGGACAGATCGACAATGAATTGTTCGATTTGTTGCTTTCAAGCGGGGTCTATCTTGATTACGGGCGAAACTATTTACAGCCAGATCAGTGCGATGAAGTTGATATCGCGCAGTTTTTAAGCCGGTAAGGTTGGATAGAACGTCGCCGGTGAATTCGACTGGCTGTCAGATTGGGGAGGGCCAGTGACCCTCCCTCTAAAAGGTAATAATAACTATTTGCAACTTGGTGCGGCTGGTGTATGTCAGCAGGAACAAGTTCACCTTCCTGTCTGTTTTCATGACCTTTTTTGCGTCCCATCAGATATCGGCAAACCTTGTTCGCACCTTTGAAAAGGAACGGGCATCTTTGTTGCGTCTGGCCATGCGCAAGCTTGGCAACCCGGACGAGGCAAAGGATATCGTTCAAGATGCCTTTGTCCGGATCGCAGGGGTCAAGGACAGGGAAGAACCAATCAGCGATCCACCTGCATTCCTTAGAACTGTGGTTCTTAATCTGATCCGAGACCGCCAAAGACGGCGCAAGACAGGACAGATTGTCGAATTGAAGGGGGATTGTGATCCGTTGGAATGGACGGCTGAGGACAGCCCGTCCGCTGAAAACGTGATCTATCACCGTCAACGGTTGCGGGCGTTCGAGCAGGCTGTAAAGTCACTGCCAACGCGATCCAGAGAAATCTTCATCTTGCGCAAGTTGCATGGTAAGACCCATGACGAAATTGCATCTACAACCGGTTTGTCCAAGGCTGCGATTGAAAAGCATCTTTATCGTGCGATGACGACATGCCGGGATTTGATGAAACACTATGACTAGGCCATGCGCATGACCGGCAATCATCATACCGGCCAAAATCCGGAAATATCAAATCAGGAAGGTCCGACGGACCTTCTTGTCGATCAGGCAATTGCATGGCTTGCGCGTGATGGTGTCGATGTTCCGGGAACCAAAACGCATGATGCTTTTCAGGTTTGGTGTGATCAAAGCCCCGCACATGACCGCGCTGCCCGACAGGTTCGGGCGTTCCTTGCCGATAGCAGCTTTGACGATGTTCTGCGCAAATTTGATACAGCATCCTTAAATGACGGCAAAGCAGGGGCGCGGACGATGTCGGCAGGAATGCCGTCGCCATCATCGCATGCACGCCCTTTGAGGCGCGATACGGGGCGAATGGGATCGCGGATGCGCAGCGTATTTGCCGGGGCGGCGGCGGTATGTGCAGCCGTTCTGGTCGCGGTGGTAACATTGTCCCCGGCAGATCACAGTACCCATCCGGGCTATATCGCGGCCAATACCGCATCGGTAACCCAGGCATTGCCAGATGGCAGCACGTTGCAGCTTGCACGCGGGGCTGAACTTTATTGGGAATTTTCCAAGCGCGAACGCCTCATCACCCTTGATAAGGGGGCGGTGGTTATTTCGGCCGCGCCAAATCGGGATCGCCCGCTTGTCGTGACAACGCCCCAAAGCCGGGTAAGTGTTGTTGGTACACGCTTTGTCGTGATCGGCGATGACAACACCAGTGAAGTTGGCGTTGCCGAGGGAACGGTTCGGGTGACACAGCAACAATCGCCACCCGCGCGCGAGGTAACCTTGCATGCCGGGGATGGCGTTGTGGTGTCGGGTGACGGCGATGTGCGCCTGCGCGATTTTGACGGGGCCAGTATCGAACAGGTCCTTGTCGGCTGGCGCGTGTTTTCGGGCGCTAGTCTGATTGATGTGATCCATGCGGTGAACCGCCAAAGCGGCACGGAAATTTTGCTTGATCCCCGTCTTTCCGATCTGGAAATTCGAGGGCGCTTTAATGTTGCCGATGCAACGGCGTCACTGGACCTTTTGACCAGAACAATCAGAGCAAAAGTCATCAACCTTCCGTTTGGTTATCGTCTGCTGACGCGTTGATTCCTTCTTGCCGATATTGAAATGCCGGGCACTGAATTTATCGGTGACACCCGCATTTTGTTCATATTTCAAAAAAAGATGGAAAAAGTTGTCCGGTTCCTGTCTTGCCCTGCGTCCATAAGTGCGAGTGATACGCAATAACTTTTGGGCAACGCCGAATGATGACTTCCGGACAACATAATAAACCGACTGCACGTGATATCGGGAAAACGGGCAGGGCTGTTGCGTGGAAGGACTTCATGTTTTGTGCGGTCGCAACCTCGGCATTGTTTGGTGCTGTGCCCGTGACATCATTGCACGCCCAGGAAAAACCGGTTGTCGATACCCCGGTCCAGCCCGGGACTGTTGCGACATATCGTTTTGACATTCCGTCCCAGTCGCTGATGCGGGCGCTGGAGCTTTTATCCCAGCAGGCGGGCATTCCGTTTTCGGTTCAGGATGGAACCAATCTGGCGATAAATGGTCAATCGGTTGTCGGTCGTTTTAGCATCGAAAATGCCTTGTTGTTGATGCTTGAAGGCACCGACGTGACTTTTGCGGTTGCCGATGGTGTTTTGGTTATTTCGCCGAAACTTTCGACGCAATCTTTGGGCGGGGAAGTTGTTACCGCCCCGGTTTCGGTAAGTGCCAGCCGAACACCAACCTTTCAGTTGGGAAGCGGGGCAGCAAGCGGGTCAACAGTCTATGGCGAGGAAATGATTGATGCGCAGGTTCAAGGAAGCAGCGATCCAAATATGCTGTTTCGGGCCAACCCGAATGTTCAGTATGTGGTCAGCGGACAACGCGGCGAAGAAGGTGCAACTGCCGTCGCCGAACAGGATTTGCGTCCGCAAAACATAAGTATCTCGGGGGCTGGGGTTGATCAGAATAATTTCAGGCTCGACGGGGTCGGGATCAATTCGTTTGGTGGTGCCGAGTCGAACTACAACGATTCAAACATGCCCGAAGACGATGACAATTCCATCAATGCCGATACGCTGCATGGCTTGCACCCGCAGACGGTATATGTGGATTCCAATGTTTTGGAACGAGCAGAAATCATCGACAGTAACGTGTCGGCCAAATATGGCGGGTTTCAGGGGGGGGTGGTTAATTACAAGGTTAAAGACCCCTCGGATGAGCTGACCTTTGGTGCAAGTATCAAGCGCGGCGGCTCGAACTGGAACGACTATCACCTTAAATCGGATGAGACGCCCGACACCGATACAAGAGAACCCGAATACGAAAAATGGTTCTATAGCGCATCGGCCAGTACGCCGCTTGATGACAATTGGGGGATGTTGGTTTCCGCCGGTCGGCGTACAGCGGAAACGACCAAAACAGCCGGGGACAAGTATTACGGTCGTCAGGTGACGACAAACACCAAAGCCGACAATGTCCTTGGCAAACTGCGATACGAAAATGATACCGGAACGGCACTAACCACACAGTTTGTGTACGCGCCTTATGCGCAGGAATTTGAAGCGTCGGAAAACTATGACAGCAAAATGGATATTATCGGCAATGGGCTGACCACGTATGTCGGGCTGGAAAAGCCGTTCGAATATGATGGTTATGGGGTTTCCAACCTGTTTCTTGATACCAAGCTGTCTTACAACACGTCGGAAAATGCGCGCGATTCTGAAAGCAATGTGCGCCGTCAGGTTAGTACATCTGTTGCCGGTTCCAAATATGCCGACTTTTGCGACTCCAGCACATGTGTGACCGGCTGGTATGGCGACCTTGCCCAAACCCAGCGTGATGTCGGTTACACCGCCGACCTTACCGGTGATGTTTGGGGGGGGAACTTCTTGTTGGGGACGGATATTCATCACCTAAGCGGAACCCGCGAACGGTCCGAGGATGCGTATTACGCAACCACGCGGACGACTGGTACCAATGTGGTTTGCGGGACTGCCGGTGACATTTTTTGCGATGACGGCGATCAGGCCAACCGGCGGCGCGTCAAATACGAAGCATTTTCCGGCAGTGTCAGTCTGGTGACGGCGGCCCTTTATAATGAATACACCTTCACTTTCGATGATGTGCCATTTGGCGAGTTTGAAGTCCGCCCGGGCGCGCGTCTTGAACGTGAAACCTATCTTGGTAACACCAATCTGGCCCCGCGCTTGACGGCGACTTATTATACCGATTGGGATATCAGCTTTACCGCAGGCTGGAACCGTTATTACGCGGCAAATATGCTGAGCTATGCGTATCAGGATGCGACACCGGCAACCGTTTCACAAACACGGACCGCCGATACGACGACGACACCGGGGTCTGTGATTTTTTATGATGACTGGGCGGCGTCTTCGACGGGCGTAAAACGATCTTTTAGTGGCTCTGGCCTAAAGACCCCGTTTTCTGACGAGCAAACCGCAGCCATTTCGTTTCCATTGCCATTTTTGGGCGGGACAACGCGTTTGAAATGGATGGAAAGAAAGGGCCGCGATCAGTTTTCGCGTGATAGCACCGATAGTGGATCGACCGAATATAATCTGTCGAATGAAGGGTCGAGCCTTTACACATCCTATTCGGCGGAATGGAGCCGGGAAATCGGATCGGGCCCGTTTGGCGGGCGGCATGTTTTCAATATCAACGGGCAATATTCGGAACGTCGCACGTCAAATAACAGCTATTACGTGACCAGCGATGAGACCGAAAACGTGGCCTATAACGGTCAGGTTATATCAAGCATGGATCTATCGGTTCTGACCGGAAATCTGGACGAACCGATTTTTTTTAATGCCAGCCTGTTTTCAAGTTTTGATGATGATCGTCTGCGTACCGGTCTGACGGGGCGCTATACCATGGCCTATACCACCATCACCGATAGCGGCTCCAACACTACGATTGATGGGGAAAGCTATGATTTGTACGAGGATGGTGACGCCAAGGCGCGTTTCGATCTGGATATGACGCTGGATTATGACGTCATCCATGAAGAACACGGGGTTCTGACCCTGAACGCATCTATTGAAAATGTTCTGAACCGTGGTGGTGCCCACACGCTGTCATCATCGACCCCCTATCGCAAGGGTCGGACAGTCTGGCTTGGCCTGACTTACACCTATTGAAAAATTTCCGCATCAATCCCGCCGGGGGCCTTTCTGTGCCTGTGTTCCGGTAAAACCCGCTTGTGAGATCGAAAAATGAAAAGAACCCTGACAGCTACCCTGTTTGCCGTGATGTTGGCATCGACAACGGCCCTTGTTCCTGCGGTCGTAATGGCGGAAACGCCTGCTGTTGCATCAATGGATACCAGCCTTGCCGATGTCTATAGCCGGGTTTCTCTTGGTGTTGTGCGTATCAACGTCATCAAGAAAAGCTATGCTGAGATCGTCGAGGAAGAACGCGAGAAAAAAGAAAATGGCGAGGATTTCTATCTTCCGCCCAGCGAGCGTGGTGACCGCGATGATGACGACAATGACCGGCAGAAAGGCGAAAAGGACAAGGACAAGGACAGCGAAAAGGGTGAAGAACCCAAATATGATTGGCAGAAAAAGAAGCGCAATGCGGCGACCGGGACCGGTTTTTTCATCAATCATGATGGCCTGATCGTTACCAACGAGCATGTCGTTCGTGATGCCGCCCGCTTTGTCGTTGTTTTGAAAGATGGTCGGCGTATTCGGGCCGAACTTGTCGGCAAGGACTTTCTGACCGACCTTGCCGTGTTGCGTGTGACGATGCCCGAAGGGGTAAAGCCATTATCCTGGGGGAATTCGCACGCGATCCGTATCGGTGATCCGGTCTTTGCTCTTGGATATCCCTATGGCTTTGATCAAAGCCTGACCACGGGTGTGATTTCCGGCAAGCAGCGTGAATTGTCCAAAGGCAAATACAATCCTTATCTGCAGACAGATACGGCCGTGAACAAGGGGAACTCTGGTGGGCCGCTTTTGTCGATGGATGGCAAGGTCGTTGGGGTTAACTCGGCCTTGTACACCCGTTCTGGCGGGAACGAGGGGTTGGCCTTTTCCATTCCGGCCGAACATGCCCAGGGTATTATTGATCTGCTTGTGAAGGATGGCGAGATCAAGCGCGGCTGGTTTGGCATTGGTTATACCGAAGTCAAACCGGGCATCGGTGATTTGTTGGGTATGTCAGAAAACGAAGGCATGTTGATTCTACGTACCCCGGATGATGAACCTGCTTATGCGGCGGGCATTCGCGCGGGGGATGTGATTGTTGCGGTAAATGGGGAAACCGTAACGTCGCGTCTTCATTTCCGTATGCAGGCGGCATCGGTCAAAGGTGAAACGACGGTTACTGTTTGGCGTGACGGGGAATATCACAGCTTTACCCTGATCCCTGATGATATGGACGAAGCCAAAAGCCGCCGACGTCAGGCTGAACACGAAAAATTTGCCCCGACGGATAAGGATGATGGCCGCAAAAAGGTTATCGGGCTTGATTTGGTTCCGGCCAATGCAAAAGCCTGGGAAAAGCTTGACCTTCCCCAGGGAACCAAGGGGCTTGTTGTCGACCGGATGGATAAAATGGGTCAGGGCGATCAGGCCGGGTTTGAAAAGGGTGACTTCATTACCCGCATTAACGATGTCGATATGATTACCCCCGCTGATTTCGAGAAGGTTTTAAAGCAGGCGCTGGAAAACGATGCTCCCTATGCGCTTGTCTATTTCAAACGGGATGGGCAGGATTGGACAAAGGTTGTTGATACTCTCAGCATGGTTGATCTTGAAGATTACTAAGCCCTGCGTATGAAAATCGGGCCGTCGCAAGACGGCCCGATTAGTTTTGGTGGTGCAAAAGGACGTTGGTCTTTTACATCCGCTCGTGAAAATGGCAGGCGACCTGATGATGATCGTTGATGGTATCAACGGTCGGAATATCGGTTGCGCAGACATCTTTGGCAAACGGACAACGGGTTCGAAATACACACCCTGATGGCGGGTTGATCGGGCTTGGTAAATCGCCGGTCAGCACGATGCGTTCCTTATTGCGTTCAATTTCCGGGTCTGGGATCGGAACAGCAGAAATCAGCGCCTTGGTATAGGGGTGTTTGGGGGCGGCATAGATGCTGTCGCGATCGGCCAGTTCCATAACATTTCCCAGATACAGCACCAGAATGCGGTGGCAGATATGGCGCACAATCGACAGATCATGACTGATGAAAATCAGTGACAGATCGAATTCGCGCTGTAATTCCTGCAGCAGGTTAACGATCTGCGCCTGGATCGACACATCAAGGGCCGATACCGGTTCATCACAGATGATCAGTTTCGGCTCCAGGATCATCGCGCGTGCAATGCCAATACGCTGGCACTGACCGCCCGAAAACTCATGCGGATATCGATTGATCATCTGCGGCAACAGGCCAACACGGGCCATCATGCGTTTGACGCATGCCTTGATTTCTTCCTTGCCCAGATCGGCCTTGTGCGTGACCAGTGGCTCGGCGATGATCTCGCCAATGGTCATGCGCGGATTAAGGCTGGCCAGCGGGTCTTGGAAAATGATTTGCAGGTCGCGACGCAGCGGTTGCATTTCGCTGTGCGGGGCGCCGACAATATCACGGCCCAGCCATATCACCTGACCATCGGTTGGCGGGATCAATTGCAGGATCGCACGACCAAGTGTTGATTTTCCGCAACCTGATTCACCGACAATGCCAAGCGTTTCACCCGGGAACAGATCGAAATTGATGCCATCAACGGCTTTGAGTTTGCGTTCCTTGCCAAACAATCCCGTACCCGACAGGGTAAAGTGAACCTTAAGGTCGCGGACCGACAGGATGGGAACGGCTTTCTTTTTACCGATCGCGTTCATTGGCCATCCTCCCGAAAGCAGGCACTGGCCCGGCCCCGGCCCGTATCAAACCCGATCAGGGGCGGACGCGCCGCACGGCACCGGTCCATGACATAATCACAGCGTTCCTGATACGCACATCCCTGCGGCAGGTTTTGCAGGTTCGGCGGCTGGCCCGGAATGGCAAACAGGCTGTCTTCACTGGCGGTATCAATACGGGGCATCGATTTTAAAAGCCCCTCGGTATAGGGATGGTGGCTGTCATAGAAAATATCGCGCACCGTGCCGGTTTCGATAACGCGCCCGCCATACATCACCATCACCCGGTCACATAGCCCCGCGACAACACCAAGGTCATGGGTGATCATGACGATTGCGGTGTTGAAGTCTTTCTTAAGGTCACGCAGCAGATCAAGGATCTGGGCCTGTACCGTCACATCAAGGGCGGTGGTGGGTTCGTCGGCGATCAGGACTTCGGGATCGCACAAAAGGGCCATGGCAATCATCACGCGCTGGCGCATGCCGCCCGAAAATTCGTGCGGATACATGTGCACGCGCTGGGCCGCACCCGGAATGCCAACACGATCAAGCATATTGATCGCGCGTTTAAGCGCGTCACCCTCGGACATGCCGCGATGTTCAACCAGCACCTCGGTCATCTGTTTCGAGATTTTCAGGAACGGGTTGAGCGATGTCATCGGATCCTGAAAGATCATCGACATTGTGACGCCGCGGATTTTGTTAAGCTGCCGGGATGGAATGTTAAGGATATCGCTATCCTTGTATCGCACGGTTCCGGTTGCCTTGCCGTTTTTGGCAAGCAAGCCCATCACGGCCAGAAAAATCTGGGTTTTACCCGATCCGGACTCGCCGACAACGCCAAGTGTTTCACCCGGATCGATATGGAAATTCACATCGTTGACGGCCTCGACCTCGCCATCGGGGGTCTGAAACCGTGTACGAAGGTTTTCAACGTTCAGAATATGATTTGTCATGTTGCTTACCTGTCCTTCGGGTCAAGGGCATCGCGCAGACCGTCGCCGATGAAGTTGAAACAGAACAGGGTCAATGCCAGGAAGGTCGCCGGATAAATCAGCATCCAGGTTGAGGCTTCGATCACTTTCGCCCCTTCGGAAATCAAAACACCCCAACTGGTCAGGGGTTCCTGAACGCCAAGGCCAAGGAACGACAGGAAACTTTCGGTCAGGATCACCTGCGGGATGGTCAGTGTCATATAGACAATCACCGGGCCCAGAACGTTGGGGATTACATGGCGAAAGATGATTTTGAAGTTCGACACACCGGTGGCATGGGCGGCTTCGATAAATTCGCGACGGCGGATCGACAGGGTTTGACCGCGGACGATACGGGCCATGGTCAACCATTCAACCGCGCCAAGGGCGATGAAAATCAGGAAGATGTTTCGGCCAAACACCACCATCAACATGATGACAAAAAACATGAAGGGCAGGGAGTATAGTACATCGACAAACCGCATCATGATTGTGTCGATCTTGCCACCGAAATACCCGGCAACCGCGCCATAGGTCACACCAATAACCAGCGACACCGAGGTCGCCAGTAACCCGACGGCAAGCGACACCCGTGCCCCGTAAAGAATACGGATAAACAGGTCGCGGCCATTGCCATCGGTACCAAAAATATGGCCATTTTCCCAATTGGGGCCTTCCTGAATATATCCCCAGTCAATCTGGTCATATTCAAATGGGCTCAGCATTGGGGCGACAACCGCCATCAGGGTGATGATGCCAAGAATGATCATCGATCCAACGGCGGCCTTGTTGCGGAACAGGCGAATACGAGCATCGCGCCAAAGGCTTCTGCCTTCGATTTCCTGTGGCGTGCCAGCGGCTTCCAGCATCGCTGTTTTTGTGTTTTTGCTCATATCAGCGTGACTTCAGCTTGGGATCGAGCAGGCCATAAACCATGTCGACCAGAAAATTCAGAAGGATGATCATGACGGCATAGACAATCACCACACCCATCACGAGCGGGTAGTCCCGGTTCAGTGCCGCCTTGATGAAATAGGTGCCGATCCCCGGTGCGCCAAAGATGCTTTCGATCACCACCGACCCGGTCATTACCGCCGCCGTTGCCGGGCCAAGATAGGAAACAACCGGCAACAGCGCGCCGCGGATGGCATGGCGCGTCACCACAATCTTTTCACGCAGGCCCTTGGCGCGTGCGGTGCGGATATAGTTGGAATGCAACACTTCAACCATTGATCCGCGTGTCAATCGCGCGATATAGGCGATTTGGGGCAGGGCAAGGGCAATGATCGGCAGGATTTTGTATTTAAGCTCCCCATCACCCCAGCCCGCCGTTGGCAGAAGTGACAAATACAAGCCAAATACCAGCGACAATAACGGGGCCATGACAAAGTTCGGGACCGCAATCCCGATCATGGCAATGCCCATGACGATGAAATCAACCGCACTGTTTTGCCTAAGTGCGGCATAGGTGCCAAACCCGACCCCGAAAACAAGGGCCAGAATGATGGCGCTTAGTCCAAGCTGCATCGATGCGGGCGCACCGGCCATGATCAGTTCGGCAACGGTAAAGTCGCGTATCTTGATGGACGGGCCGAAATCACCGCGCAGGATTTTGCCAAGATAGATGACATATTGCTCGGGTAGCGGTTTATCGAGGTCGTAGGCCGCCTTGATATTCTTTTCGATTTCCGGGGGAAGGACGCGTTCCTGATCGAATGGTCCGCCCGGTGCAATGCGCATCATGAAAAAGGCCACCGTGATCACGATCAACAAAGTCGGGATCGCAATCAGCAGGCGCCGAATGGCGTAAGATAACATAATTCTCTCTCATCCCCATGGGACATGCCGGGGGTGACGCAGGCCGGACAAGCCCAACCTGCGTCAAGGGTCCGGTATTTACTCTTTAATGTCGAGCCAGCGGGTCAGGTGGCGATCCGGGGCGTTATCGATCCAGCCTTCGATTTTCGGGGAAACCAGCTGTTTCGAGACATAGTAGTAAATCGGGACATAGGGCTGTGCTTCCATCATGATGGCTTCGGCCTGTTTCATCAGTCCGGAACGTTTTTTCAGGTCTGATTCTTTTTCTGCGGCAAGCATCAATTCGTTAAAGCGCGGATTGTCGAACGCGGCATAGTTCAGCGGGCCGGTGCGTTCTTCGCCAAGGAACAGGAAGTTTTGCGCATCGTTGTAATCGGCAATCCAGCCGGCACGTGCGACTTCAAAGTCGCCGACTTTCAGATCGGCATAGTGGATTTTACCTTCGGTGTTGAACAGTTCGGCCTCAACGCCGATTTGTTTCCACATATTCTGTGCCGCAATCGCGATGCGTTTGTGGTTTTCCGACGTGTTGTAACGCAGGGTGAATTTCAGGGGATTGTCCGGGCCGTAACCGGCATCCGCCAAAAGCTTTTTGGCTTCGGCGACTTTTTCGTTATAGGGCAGGTTCTTCCATGAAACATAGGCCGGTTCGGCATAGTTGCCGGTTCCCGGCGGGACAAATGAATAGGCCGGAAGTTCACCGGTTTTCAGAACAGAATCCGTGATGGCTTCGCGGTTGATTGCCATCGACAATGCCTTGCGCACGCGGACATCCTTGAACTTTTCTTTGTCGGTGCGGATCGCATAGTAATAGATACCGGCATAGGGGGCGATGCGTAGGCTGTCGGCCAGATTGTCGCGCAGCCAGGAAATCTGTTCAGATGCAATGTCGCGCGCAACGTCAAGTTCACCGGCGCGGAACCGGTTCTGCATCGCGGTGCGATCTTCGTAGGCGTAATAGATCACCTCGTCGATTGGGACATTGGCGGCATCATAGAATTTTTCGTTTTTCACCAGTTTGGTGTGAACGTTCGGCAACCATTCGACCAGTTTGTACGGGCCGTTAACAACGATGTTTTCCGGTTTCACCCAATCTTTGCCGAATTTTGCAATCGCGTGTTGCGGGATTGCAAAAGCGGTCTGGTGGGTCAATTGTGCCAAAAAGTATGGTGCCGGTGCGGTCAGTTTGACCTGTAGGGTTTTATCATCAAGCGCGGTGGCTGCGAGTTTCGCGCCTTTCTTGCCGCTATTGACGTCTTCGGCACCTTCGATAATGTAAAGCAGCGATGCATATTCAGCACCCAATGCCGGGTCAAGCAGACGTTTCCAGCCCGCGACAAAATCACCGGCGGTTACCGGAACGCCATCCGACCAGCTGTGGTCGCGAATTTTAAAGGTATAGGTCATCCCGTCATCGGAAACCGTCCAGCTTTCCGCCGCACCGGGTACCGGTTCGCCGTTCGGGCCATAGGTCAGAAGGCCCAGGGACATATCGTCGGAAATACGGCTGGTCTGGACCGTCGAGATGAAATGCGGATCCATCGATTGCGGTTCGCCGTCATTGCCAACGCGCAGGATTTTTTCGGCCTGCGCGTGGGTCGTTGAGAGCATGGTCATCGAGCTGGCAATCAATGCTGTACCCAACACAAAGGCCCGCGAGGAATTAAGCAATCCCTTCACGAGACCGGTTGCGGTCTTCGCGTGTTCTGACATGTGTAATGTCTCCCTCGTTCATTTTGCTTTGTTTTGACGTGCTCCCTGAAAGCACGTACGCAAAAATACTGAGGCCGCTATGCGTAATCCGCAAGTGACGATTCCACAAAGCTGAAACAAATGGTAGGAATTTGCGTGAAATGGCCTGTTTGTTGATAGAATTTTGCGTAATTTTGTAAAAAATATGCGCAATCAATTTATTGGGTGGCGCTTCAACCGGTGCTTGCAAAGGGGGCGGGCAGGTGCCGGACCTGCGATGTTTTGGGCGCGGCGGTATCTTTGTTAAATGTGAAATGGTTCACATTCAAAGGGTTGGAAGGGATTGGGAGACAACGAATCGGGTATTTGAAAAATATGCAGATTTTTACGGCAAAAATGTTGGAAATCAATATCTTGGCGCGAAAATCTGCGGTGTCCTTTTTGCCGATGTGGGAGGGGCATGGCAGCAACCAGATTTTCTGCACCGCGATTAGGTCATTCGGATGCCATTTGTAATGCGACGCAATTTATCATTGTGCAATCTTTGTTGCCGGGCTAGGCCTTTTTCGGCTTGGTCATTTCCTGATATGGGATACCTGTTTTGGGTGTCGGCTAAGAATGTTTGTTTCAGGAACTCGGATAATTTGATTCCAGACCATGCTTGAACCATTCCAAGTCATCATAATTCTGATTTCAGTCGTTGGGCTGGTTCAGGGCATTTTTCTGATTGCGTTGCTGCGCCATGAAGGCAAGCGGGCTTTTCGTGCCAATCGTTGGTTGATCATTTTCACCCTGACGATATGTATGGGGTTTGCGGATGACATCCTGGATGTTCTGTTTCCCCATGCAGTAACATTGTATTTTTCACCAATTTTTGTGCCTTCCATTTTTACATTTGTGCCATCGATATATCTTTATTTTCGCGAGATTTCCGGCAGACCACCACGCAACCCGTTTTGGTATTTCGCAATCATCATACCCGTCATGTTTTGCATGATGGCTGTTTCTTGGTACCGGTATACGCAGTTGTCATCCGGAAACATTCAATTGCTGGATGTTGACCTTTACGACATTTACTGGGATCTGCAAGCGCCCCATTGGTTGGTTGTTTTGTTGACGACAACAATACTGGCATTCTGTGTGCAGTTCGTCATCTACATGGTCAAGATATGGCAGGTTGCGATTGGTTATTTACGGCAGGCCGGACTCCAGCTTGCCGCAGACGAAGCGGTGCTGCGTCGTTGGGTTCTTGAACTGCTTGTCGAGTTGAGCCTGATCTTTACGATCTATACTGTGACCAACCTTTTTGACATTTTTGTCGCCAGAAGTGATTGGTTGCTGGTTTTTGTCCAAGCCGGGTTTGTGCTGATCTTCTTTCGGATGTGTCACATCATTGCGGCCAATCCGGCGTTGTTTGTTCAACCAGATTGGGATGATCTTTCGGAACGGGATGAAGCACACGGCGAGCAAGAGGCTCCGGTGGCTGAAAAGGAAACGGTTAAACAGCCCGACCTGCCGCGTGTTCTTGTCGGGCCCAATGAAATTGCACGGATTTGCACCCGGCTGGATCGCATTGTTGCGCAAGGCGACATGTTGTTTGATCCGTTGCTTGCGATGCCAAAATTGGCAGCGGCTGTGGGCGCGACCCCCAATCAGCTTTCCCATGTGCTGAACCAGCATTTGGGCAAAAGTTTCTTTGATTTTGTTAATGCGGTGCGAATTGACGCAGCATCACGACAGCTGATCGAGGACCCGGATCGTACGATCCTCGATATTGCGACCGGTGTCGGTTTTAATTCCAAATCGACTTTCAATTTGGCCTTCAAGAAAATCACCGGTAAAACGCCGACAGCGTTTCGCGATGAGAACCTCTTCAAATCACAGAACTCATAGGTACGAATGCGCATTTGGACGCCAAAATTGCGTTTTCCGGGTTTGAGTTTACAGAACCGGACGCCAGCAGTAATTGTGATCGCTATTGTCAGGCACCACACAGACACACAGGGTGATCAGCTAAAATGAATTTTCATCGGTTTTCAAATATGATCGGCAATGGCTTGATATTGTTTGGTTCTGGTCTTTGTGCGACGGCACTCGTGCTTGTCATGAGTACGTCGGCAAATGCACAGCAAAACAAACGGGATACGCTTCGCGATCAGGTTAATCCGAAAGATGCCAATGCAAGCGATCCATGGCTTGGCGGGAATTGGCAGTTCGGGGCATTTGGCCAGGCCGAAAGCAATCCCTATCGCGGTGCTGATAGCATGGATTTAGACGGTTTGCCGCTTTTGGCTTACGATGCGGAACGTCTGCATGTCGGGATTGATGGTATTGCTGTGAAAGTTTGGCAGAACGAATTTGCCAGCTTTGACGTGATCGGTGCGCTTCGGATGAAGCCCTTTGATAATGATGACAGCAGTTACCTTCGCGGGATGCAGGAACGCGACATGGCGTATGATGCCGGTGTTGGTTTCAAAACGCGTCTTTGGCGCGGCGAACTGGGTGCGCATTACCTGACAGACGTCAATGATGCCCACGACGGTCATGAAGTTGATCTGACATATACGCTGCCACTGGATTTACACGGTGTAACGTTTAGCTGGGGCGGTGGTGTGCTTTGGCAAAGTGAAAAGCTGGCGAATTATTATGTTGGTGTCAGCGGCACCGAAGTTCGCAGTGATCGTAGCGCCTATAGTGCCGATGGCGCTTTCATTCCCCATCTCGACCTGACGATGACCTATCCGATCATGGACGGTCTGATGCTGATGGGGACAGGCGGGATCAAGTTGCTGCCAGATAGCTATACCGACAGCCCGTTGATTGATGATGATTACACTTACAGCCTTGGTTTGGGGCTGGTGTATAACTTCTAGTGCTTTGTTTCTGAAACCCCTGCGTCTTTATCGCAGGGGTTTCAGTTCCAGCAAATCCCATTTGTTACCGTATAGATCGGCAAAGACGGCAACAATGCCATAAGGCTCGTACCGCGGTTCTTCCAAAAACACGACACCAGCCGTTTTCATCCGCCTATGATCGCGTGCGAAGTCATCGGTATTTAGGAAAAATCCAACGCGGCCACCTGTCTGGTTGCCAATTGCCGATGTTTGCGTTTCACCGGATGCTTTTGCCAGTAACAGGCGCGTTTCAACAGCACCTTTGGGGCTGATAACCACCCAGCGTTTGCCATCCCCCATATCGCTATCTTCAATCAGATCAAATCCGACCTTGTTGACATAGAAATCGATGGCATCGTCGTAATCGGTCACGACAAGTGTGACCAGTCCGATATGGGGCATGTTCGGGAATCCTGAGGGTGGGATACTTACATCAGACCAAGGGTTTTGAACGAATTATATCCGGTCTGGCTGATGATGATGTGATCGTGGATGGTGATTTCCATAGGCTTGGCCGCATCGATAATTTTGCGGGTCATATCGATATCGCCGCGTGATGGGGTGGCATCACCGCTGGGATGGTTATGCACCAGAATGATTGCACTGGCATGCAGCTCCAACGCGCGTTTGATCACTTCACGCGGATAGACCGGGGTGTGATCGACCGTGCCGGTTTGATGGCATTCATCGGCGATCAGACGGTTTTTGCGATCCAAAAACAGCAAATGCAATTCTTCGGTCTTGCGATGGCCCAACCGTACCCGGCAATAATCAATCAGTTGTTCCCAACTGGCAATCACTGGCAGTTCCATGGCGCGTTCACGTGCAAGGAACTGTGCACTGGATTCGGCAATCTTGATGGCGGCAATTCCGGCTTCGCCAAGGCCCTTGGCCTTTTGCAAGTCTTCGGGGCGGGCGGCAAGCACATTGGCGAAACTGCCAAACTGTGCAATCAGAGATTTTGCCAATGGTTTGACATCGCCACGCGGCATTGCCATGCACAGCATCAGTTCCAGCAATTCATAATCGGCCAGGGCGTTCGATCCGCCCTTGATAAAGCGTTCGCGCAAACGTTGCCGATGGCCATGGTAATGCGGTTTTGGCTTTTTTTCGGTGGTTTCGGAGGCGGGCGTTTCTGGAGCGGGCTGCCCGAGGCTTTGCCCGGCGGGGATGGCATCGCGGGTCTGATCGAAAAACACCCGCGTGCCATCATCAATCTGTGCGGGCTTCGCATCAGCACGGGAAGCAGCTTTGCGATTTTCTGTGTCGCTCAAATCCGCTTCCCCTTTTGTTTGCGCCTAGGCTGTTGCCTTATTCGGCGGCTGCACTGATATCGTATGGCGGTTTTTCAAGTCCGGCCGGTGAACGGGTAAAGATTTCAAACCCGTCATCGGTCACGCCAAGCGAATGTTCAAACTGTGCCGACAGTTTGCGATCCCGCGTCACCGCTGTCCAGCCATCAGGTAGAATTTTACATTCAAAAGTGCCCTGATTGATCATTGGCTCGATCGTAAAGATCATGCCCGGTTCCAGAACCAGACCTTCGCCCGGCTTGCCATAATGCAAAATATTCGGGGCATCATGGAATACCTGACCAAGGCCATGACCGCAGAAATCACGCACGACAGAAAACCGTTCGCTTTCGGCATAACTTTGGATGGCATATCCGATATCGCCAAGGGTCGCACCCGGTTTAACAACGTTGATGCCGCGCCAAAGTGCCTCGTAGGTCACATCGACAAGCCGTTGAGCCATGACCTTTGGCGTGCCCGCGATATACATGCGTGATGTATCGCCGTACCAGCCATCAAGAATGACGGTGACATCGATATTCATGATGTCGCCATTCATCAGTTTTTTATCGCCGGGGATCCCGTGACAGACAACATGATTGATTGACGTGCAAATCGATTTCGGAAAACCGCGATAATTCAGGCAGGCCGAGACCGAATTGTGATCGCGGATATATTCATCACACAATTGATCAAGCTTGCCCGTGGTCACGCCCGGAATAACAAAAGGCGTGATGTAATCGAGCACTTCCGCAGCCAGCCGTCCGGCGGCGCGCATGCCCTCGAATGCTTCGGGTCCGTGCAATTTGACTTTTCCGTTCGCCACCCGAAATCTCCTTGATTCAGCCATAAATTCAATCGTCGCTACGTTGCGACATAATTCAATGACATAATCGGACCGGGCGAAATTGGCAAGGATGGCGTCACTTTCCGTTAAGATCGCGGATCGGCAAGGCCACATTTACCGTCACTGATGCCGTATCAATGACGCAGTCATAGGCAATTGCCTCGACCCCGGCTTTGGTGGCGGCGGCAAAGCGCGCGGCATAATGCGGGTCGATATCCGATGCCAAGGCAAATTGGTGACAATCATCGCGCTGTATTAGGTAAAACATAGCGGCGCGATGCCCCTCGGCAACCATGTCGGTCATCTCGTCCAGATGCTTTGCCCCGCGGGCGGTGACGGCGTCGGGAAATTCAGCCAGACCGGGCACGGCATCGTCACGTTTCAGATGAACGTTTTTAACCTCGACATAGCAAAGCCCGCGATCTGGATCGGACAGCAAGATATCGATCCGCGAATTTTTGCCGTATTTGATTTCGCGTTTAAGTGTCGCATATCCGGCAAGTTCGGGGATTTTCCCGGCCAGTATGGCTTCTTCGACAATCGCGTTGGGATGGGCGGTGTTGATCCCAACCATCGCACCATTGACCCGGCATAATTCCCAACTGTATTTCAGTTTGCGTTTCGGATTGTCCGAAGTGGATAGCCAAACATCAATCCCCGGTTCCTTTAACCCGATCATCCCGCCCGGATTGGCACAATGGGCGGTGACCATCTCGCCATTATCAAGTTCGATATCAGCCAAAAAGCGTTTGTACCGCTTGATCAGTTTGCCGTGGATCAGGGGCTGGGGAAGCTGCATATCAGACCTTTTTTCAAAGCATCCTGACAGGATCTGTCAGAGGAGTGTGATGGGGCTATGCCATTTTCAAAGCAAACCGGGCATAACTTCAAGCCATTACCGATGAAATCATTTCAAAGGACACCGAATGCGTCAGTCATTGCGTGCAAAAGTCATTGAAATCTGTGATCGCAAGATCGCGCAAAAAGGCTCGAATGTTGGCCTGTCATTCTATGCGTTTTTCGCCAATCGTAACGATGACCCGGACCTTTTGATGGAGGCCGCAACATGGTGGATTAAAACCCATCGGCTTGATCACTTTGAAAAAGCGGTCAAAATCCGCGAGATGGTCGTATCGGGTAAATGATCTGTAATTTAGCGACACATGACAGCATCACTGCTTGTTGGCGTCATCCCCCAAGAAATCCACCAGACTGACCTGACCGGTGCCGCGCTTTAACGGCTTGGGCTGGCTGGCATCCGGGGCCCATGCGGTTAGGAAAACCACCTGAAACTTGGCATGGATGCGGCCATCATCGCGCGCGTGGCGTTCGTGATAAATTGCGGCCGCGCGGGCCAATGTGCTGCGTTTGGTGAATTTTTTGGATCGGATGGCAACCAGATTGCTTTCGCCCATCCCCGAAAGGTCGCGCATCAGTTTTAGCGCGTCGGGATAATCAATCGTGATGTCATCGCAATCAACAACCGGCAGGGCAAAGCCACTGCGCTGTAATAGCGACCCGGCATCGCGGACATCGACAAACGGCGAAACACGCGGTGAAACGCCACCTTCTTCTTCGGCCTCGGCCGTCATCAGGGCTTCGCGCAGATCGCGTAGCGTATCGCCGCCCAGCATACAGGCCAGAAACAGCCCGTCGGGTTTAAGCGCACGGCGCGCCTGAAGCAGCATACCCGGCAAATCATTGACCCAATGCAGCGACAGGTTCGACAGGATCAGATCAAGTGATCCGTCGGCAAAGGGCAGGAATTCTTCGTCGGCGACAAAAGCGGTATGATCGTTTCGCATTTGCGCCGAACGGGCATAGCCATATGAAATGTCGCATTGATGCAGAGTTTTGATATCGCCGCGCCCGCCAATGATTTGCCCCAGTTCACCACTGTGACAGCCAATATCCACCGCCAGCGGAAACTTGCGCGTTGTATCGTCAAGCCGGTCGGCCAGGCGTTCGGCGGTTTCGGCAAACAGGAAGTTGAATGCGCTGGTCCGCTTTGCCGCACGGTCGCGGCGCAGTTTCAGGATGTGGCGATCAAAAACGGTAATCGGATCGGCCATGGGGCGAGAAGCTCCGTCAAAAGTCGTTTTACAAGTTACGACCTAGATAGAACGTCGCGCCCGCCCATGCAATCCAAGACCTGATCAAAGCGCCAGTTCTAAAGTGCGAGTATAAGCGGTTCGGCTTTGTTGTCTTCCGTTGCGGCGGGAACGGCACAGCAGATCAATGCTTCATCCGGGGCGGTTTTGGCCGATGGTCGGGTTTTATAGGTCACGTGCCCTTGCAGGATTTTGGTTCGGCAGGTGCCGCAATTCCCGCCCCGGCAGCTTGCCTCTGGCGCAAGGCCTGCATCTTCGGCCAGTTCCAGCAGCGTCTTGGCATCTTTTGGTTGCCAGATGGCCGAGCGGCTTGATTGTGCAAAGTTGATTTGGACTTCTTTGGTGCTGGCCGGGGCCAGTTCGGGCAATTTGGCATCGGCATCGGTATCGAGGGTTCGTTGTAGCGATGCGGGGCCAAAGGCCTCGGCATGGATGCGGTTATTGGCGATGTTAAGCCCGCGCAGGCCATCATACAGGGCCTGCATAAAGGATGGCGGGCCGCAGAGGTAAAAATCAAAATCGTCAAACGGCAGCAGAGAGCGCAATAAGTTCATGTCGATATGGCCCGATGCCTCGTAATCCTTGCGTGGCTTGGCATCGGTCGGATCGGCCAGCACCCGGACAAGACGAATGCTGCCTTGTGCGGCCTTTACCAGTTCGATGATTTCAGGATCAAAGGCCCGGTCTTCTCGGTTTCGTGCGGCGTAAAACAGCCATGTCGGCCGAAAACCGCGTGTGCGCAGCCCTTCATAGACCACATGACGCAGCATCGAGATCATCGGCGTGATGCCGATCCCGCCTGCGATCAGAACTGCCGGGCGCTTTTCGTGGGCATCTATTGAAAAGTCCCCGGCAGGGGCGCGGGCTTCGATCACATCGCCGATCTTAAGGTCATCGTGTAAATGGCTTGAAACCGCGCCTTCGCGCTTCACACTGATGCGATAGTGATTGTCCGAGGGGGCATTTGAAAGCGTATAGGTCCGGATCAATGCTTTGTCATGGCCGGGGATAGTGACCCGGATCGGCAGGTGCTGCCCGGCTTTATACGGCAGGGTTCCGGCCCCGTTGACCGGTTCGAGATGGAAGGATTTGATTATTCTGTTTTCCTTCACAATCCGGGTTATTTTTAAATTTTGCCAAATAATCTTGGCCTGAATCGCCAAAATTTTGCGATTTGCGCTTACCCAATCGCCGGTCAAAAGACTATTGGGCGATACACCGTCGGTTTGATCGCGCCAGCGGATTGGCAGGGCTGATTTTCGCAAAACCACATTGCGTGGGAAAACCCGCCATAAACGTTCCGCCCCCTGAAAGGCGACAATTTCCGGTCCGTCGATGATGACGTCGGCATCACCGGTGATTTGCAGGACATCGCCGGTGGCGAAATCGGTAAACACAAGGCCAGCCTTGGGATTGGACAGGATATTGCCCAGTGTATTGAAGAACAGGTTGCCGGCAAAATCGGGAATGGTCAGGCTGCCGTCAGAGCCAATGCGGACAAATCCGGGTTTGCCGCCCCGGTGTGAAACATCGACTTCGCGGTTTTCGCCGGGGCGATCAACATAGGTTGCGACAAAGAAGGTATCGGCCGCGGAAATTATCGCCCGTGCCTGTTCATCCAATCCACCGTCCAAATCCTCATACAATTTGTTTTCCGGCAATGCAGGGGCAAGCGGATCGCGGGTGAATTCGACATCGCGCAGGTGGATATATTGCGGGCAGTTGCCAAAACTGTGCCCGACCCGGATGGTGAAACGATCATTCGAGTGCCGCGTGATTTTGCCATTCAGGCGGTTGCGGCGTCTTGTGTGCAATTCGATCCCGATCATACCGATGGCCTTGCCGTCATCCATCCCGGCATCGGCCGGGTCGGTTGCATCACGCGAGAGGTCGACAATAAGCTGATAGGGATCGGGCGAAGACAGGAAGCCGGGATGATTGGCGCGAAGGGTTGCCCAGACATCTCCATTGTCATCAACCGCCCCAAACACGGCAAAGGGCAGTTGCGGATAGAACTGGCGATGCTGATCAAGCAGATGGTCGCGCAGAACACGCTTGCCGACCTCGGCCATGCGGGCATCGACCCCGACCAGCTTTTGCAGGTGAATTTCACCTTCGTGCCAGGGGCCATCGGTTTTGGCGCCGGACGGTGTGAATTGCAGGGGGGCAGATGAGGCAATGCGCGTGTTCATGGCAATTTCCTTTGCGAGACAAGGGAAGTCAGGGAAGGGGGGCGGTCTCCGGGGCGGGGGATCACCGTGTCTGTGCAGGAGGAGGCCCAAGCATGGTGAAAGACCGGCCCGCCCCGTCCCGACCCGACCCACCCCGTCAGACCGCGGCGCGCAGACCCGCGGCGGTTTGTTCGAACGGCACAAAACCCGGCAGGGCTTCAACCCGGTTTAGCCATGCGCGGACATTGGCATAGGCGGCAAGGTCAACATTTCCTTCGGGCGCATTGGCGATATAGCTGTAAAGCGCGACATCGGCGATGGTCGGGTGATCAAGCGCGATCCAGTCATTGCCCGACAGTGCGTCATCAATCTGGGCCAGAATGACATGGGCGCGCGCAATGACTTCGTCGGCATTGAACGGCGCGTTAAACACCGTGACCAGACGGGCGGCACAAACGCCATAGGCAATCTGCCCGGCGGCAACCGAAAGCCATTTCTGGACTTTGGCAGCCCCTTTGGCATCTTCGGGTAACCAATTGGTCGCGCCGAGTTTCTTGGCAATATAGGTCATGATCGCAATGGAATCTGAAATCACGACATCGCCATCTTCGAGAACCGGTACCTGACCGAACGGGTTCAGTTTGAGGAATTCCGGCGATTTGTGAGCGCCATTGGCCAGATCGACCACGATCACGTCGTGGTCAACGCCCAGAAGGCTTAGAAACAGATGAGCGCGATGGGCATGACCCGAGAGCGGAAAATAATGCAGTTTCATTTTGGAAATCCTTCTTGCTGGGCGATGTGGATCAGATGCCCTGATTATGATTGTTTCCGATAAAATGATTAATATGGTTTTTCGGGAATTTATTGTTCCGTAAAGTGGAATAATTGTTGTTTGATTGGGAAGGGCAGGATGGATCGATTTCAAGCGATGAGGGTTTTTGTACGGGTTGTCGAAGCCCGAAGTTTCGCCGGGGCGGCAAGGGAACTGCGTTCAAGCCCGCCAGCGGTCACCCGGGCGGTTGCCTTTCTGGAAGAAATTACCGGTGCGCGGCTTTTGACCCGGACAACCCGATCCGTCACCCTGACCGAGTCGGGGGCGCAATATTATGCCGATTGTAAACGGTTGCTTGGTGATCTGAACGAAGCTGAAGCCGCCGCAGGCGGTGCCTATGCCCGGCCAAGCGGCACCTTGACGATTACGGCCCCGGTTGAGTTTGGACAGATGTATGTTTTTCCGATTCTGACCGAATTTCTGGATCTTTACCCGGATATGCGCGGCCATGCGCTGTTGCTTGACCGGATCGTCAATATTGTCGAGGAAGGTATCGATATTGCCATCCGTATTGGTCACATGGCTGATACATCCATGAGTGCGATCAAGGTTGGTGTGGTCCGCCACATCATTTGCGGTTCGCCGAACTATTTTGCGCGATATGGCAGGCCACAGGTTCCCGCAGACCTTGGGAAACACAAGGTTATCGCGTCGATCGGGTCATCGGTACCACTTGACTGGCAGTTTGGTGGCGACCAGAAAATCAATCTTTCCGTGACAGCACGATTGCAGAGCAATTCGATTGCAGCAGGCCGCAAGGCGGCCATTGATGGTTGGGGTGTGCTTCGCATGCTGTCCTATCAGGCGGCCCCATATATAAAGGATGGATTGCTTGAAGTGGTTCTGGGGGATTATGAACCCGAGCCGCTGCCGATCCATATCGTTCATCCCGAAGGCCGCCATGCCCCGGCCAAGGTTCGGGCTTTTATCGATCTGGCGGTAGATCGTTTACGTTCGGACAAACGGATCAATTAGAAGATCGTATCAACCTTGGCGCGTGCTATATTTGAATGTGGTTTCAATATTTCGGGGCATCGGGTGGGGATTTTACCGTCGCAGATTGGTCGCATCGTTGGCGATGTGATGAAAATCGGTTTGCGGACCGTTTTACCGCCGCGCTGTGGTGGCTGTGGCACCATTACAGATACGGTGCATGCGGTTTGTGCCGATTGCTGGGCCGGGTTGCGGTTCATATCCAAGCCGCTATGTGCATGTTGTGGTTATCCTTTCGAACTTGTCAGCGATGATCTTGGTGACGGTATCTTGTGTGGTGAATGCCTGCGCAAACATCCGGCCTTTGACGCGGCGCGGGCGGCGCTTGTTTATGACGATTTCAGCCGGGATTACCTTTTGCGGTTCAAACATGCGGATCGTACCGATCTGACACCGCTTCTGGCGCGATGGCTGTTGCAGGCCGGGCGGGATTTTTGGACGGATGCCGATCTGATTATTCCCGTGCCTTTGCATCGAACGCGATTATTAAAACGGCGTTATAATCAGTCGGGCTTGCTGGCCGCTGCCTTGTCGCGTCAAACCGGTATTGCCTGGCATGGCACAGTTCTTCGCCGGTTGCGCAAAACGCGCAGTCTTGGCGGTCTGGGGCCGTCATCGCGCAAGCGCGAAGTTGGCGGCGCCTTTGCCATAAATGAACGCTACGCAGGGAAAATCGGCCTTGATGGCGCGCGGGTTATTTTGATTGATGATGTGCTGACGACCGGGGCGACGGCCAATGCCTGTACACGGATTTTAAAACAGGCCGGAGCCATGCACGTCTCTGTGATCACAGTTGCACGGGTGGTGCGATGACGCGTTGCAAAATATCTGTTATAGAAACGTCATCCAACGAAATTGATCGGCCGTAATGCAATGTAAAGGCGCTGATTTTGCGCCGTCACGTGGATCATGGTCAGAAGAAAAAGGAACATAACGAGATGGCAAAAGTCGAAGTTTACGCCACCGAATGGTGCCCCTATTGCAAGCGCGCCCGCAAGCTTTTGGAAGAAAAAGGCGCGAAATACGAATTGATCGACGTGATGATGGAACCGCGTCGTAAAAAGGAAATGATGGATCGCGCCAATGGCAAACACACCGTGCCGCAGATATTTATCAATGACGAACATATCGGCGGTTGCGACGAGCTGATGGCGCTGAATGCCAAGGGCGGTCTGGACAGCAAACTGTCGGCCTGAATGTTCGCATCATTGCGAAATTGAAAAACCCCGGTCCCTTAATTGGGCCGGGGTTTTTCGTTGGTGGCGGCACGACGGGGTCGGGGTGTATTCAGGTGTTAGCGACCAAAGGTATCTTCCATTTCCTTGCGGAAACGGATGGCCGGATCATGTGCATCGAAATCGACATCATCCCAGGTCACGACCTGATCAACCGCGACCTTGCGTTTAAGTGTCAGATGATGGGCAAGGCCAATCGGCAGGGCATTATTGGCCTTTGACATGCTTGCAGGCATTAATTTGCCATAGACGGTGTAACCGCCTTCGCCGTCCAGCCGATCCCCCACTGCCAGTTCGCGTTTGGCAAAGGCAACCGCATCGCCCGACCATGCACGTGGTGATCCGGTAGCTTCATGCCGCAAGGCGGCAGAGGCGACCGAAATGCCAAGTTCCAACCCGATCAAATGGTATGGTTTATACATCGCGGAATATTGACCGGTCGGATCGGTCAGAAGGCCATATTCCGAGAAGCAGCGTTTGACATAATCGCTGGGGGCTTCGAAGGTCACATAAACGCCCCAGCGCAGATCGCGAAACACCGGGCGGGTATCGCGTTCAAGGCTTGAAACGACCTCGACCGTGCCTTTGCGATCCAGCAATCCACCGGTTTCTTTGGGCGATAACAGACGTGGCAGATCATCGACCCCGCAGGCCGGAAACCGCAGGCCGACATCTTGGGGCACCAGATCGCAGGCATTGGAAACCGCCGCCATTTCTATGGCGGATTTGGTGCCATCCAAAAAGCTGTTGAAAATCTGCGGGTTCATACCGCCAGCCTTGGCCTGTTCCGGTGTCAGACCATAATGGGTCCAGACATCATCAGGCGTCACATGGTGATAGGCGGGCAGATATTTTGTGCCCTTGCCCGCACAGATGACATCAAGGCCAACCGCACGCGCCCAATCAACCATTTCGGCAATCAGGGCCGGTTGATCGCCATAGGCCATGGAATAGACCAGCCCGGCCTGTTCGGCTTTACGTGCCAGTAACGGCCCGGCAAGGACATCTGCCTCGACATTGACCATCACCAGATGACGGCCATATTCGATGGCCTTAAGCCCGAACCGAATGCCCGCCGCCGGGCTGCCGGTGGCATCGATGATGACCTCTAGCCCGTTGGCTTCGATCAGGGCGTTGGCATCCTCGGTAATCCATGTGGTGCCGTTTTTAAGCGCGTCATCGGGATTTGTTGCCTGATAGCGATCCTTTGGCCAGCCAACACGCGCCAATGCGTCTTTGGCGCGTGTTGCACTGAGATCGGCAACGCCAAGCACGTGATAGCCCGGATGATGGCCCGCCTGACTTAGAAACATCGAGCCGAATTTACCCGCGCCGATAATGCCAACCCGAACGGGATTGCCATCAGCGGCACGTTTGCGCAGCTTTGTATCAAGGTTCATCTAAAATTCTCCGTCACCGCCAAATTATGCTGCGGCTTGTTTCGCCACCAGTTCATCAAGGCAATCATCGGCAAGCGGGGTGATCGGGGTAAAGTCCCGATGTGCGATCCACGGTTTGCGATTAAACGCCCGGATATGGTTCGAAACAGCGCAGAGGCTTAGATAAACAATGGTGCGGTCAAACGGGCTGATATTGGGCGGGCTGGCATGGACCAGATTGCCATGGAACATCACAACCGAACCGGCGGGGCCAATTGGCGCTTCACAGCCGCCCTCGGCGGCAAGTTTGGAAACGGTTTCGCGATCCAGTGTCCATAAAGGATAGGATGTGGTTTCAAGGTCATGACCGGCCTTAAGCACGCCTGCCTTGTGGCTTTTGGGGATAAACAGCAACGGGCCATTGGCCGGGGTGACGTCTTCAAGAAACAGGGCGATGTTGAAAGCGCGCGGTTCGGGCATTTCATCGTCGCGTTGCCAGGTGCCGTAATCCTGATGCCATTGCCAGACAGCGCCATCAAAGGCAGCTTTGGCGTTGATTTTGTATTGATGCATATAGACCTGTTCATCAAGGAACTGTTCAACAGGTTCGATCAAACGGGGATGGGAACCAAGACGGCGGTGGGCCTCGTTATAGGTATGCGCAGCAAAGGCGGTGCGCGCAACACCCGTGGTTTCGCGCCAGACTTCCTCGCGATCCGATGCATAGATACCGCGTGCTTCGGATAAAAGAAGGGCGGCTTCTTCGCGTGAAAAAAGTTCCGGCAGAAAGACAAAGCCCTGTTCGCGGAATTCGGCAAGTGCCGTTTCATTGAGTTTCATGATGTTCCTCCGTGTCGCATTTTTTGTTTTTGTATTGCGACGATATGCCCTGTTTGGACGGTTTATGCGCCAGGCGATTCAATTGTTTTTTTTGCAGTTTCTTTCATATGCGTCAGTAAACGCTGGGTGGCATTGCGTGCATGTGCAATGGCCAATCGTTCGGCTGCCGCACCATCGCCGGCCATGATGGCATCGGCGATGGCTTCGTGTTCGGTCCAGACGGGGTCAGGACCGGTTCCGGTCTGCAGGTCGGCGTGCATGACGCGCCGAACCTGCAGCCAGATTGCGGCGGATGCCTCGGGCAATAGGGGATTGCCCGAAAGGCGATAGATCGTTTGATGAAACGCGACATCGGCTGCAACAAGGTCTGCGGTGGTGTTTTTGTCCAGGGCGTGGTGTCCCTGTTTAATCGCCGCCCGCAGTGCCGATTTTCGATCAGATTCCGAGGATTTTGACGCCAAACGGGCAGCAAGCCCGTCAAACGCTTCGCGCAAGTCATACACATGCTGAACCAGATCTGCATCGACCGGGGCAACGCGGTATCCACGCCGTCCCATCGGTACCACCAGTCCATCACGTCGCAACAAACCCAGAGCTTGCAACACGGGCTGCCGCGAGACATTGAGCTCCTCGGCCAAAGCTTCCTGACGCAAAGGTGTTCCGGGAGGGAGAGCACCGGAACAAAGCGCATCAACCAAACGGTCATGCACTTCGTCAGTCAGACTTTTACGACCGGAAAGCGGTTCCATCTTCAATCCTTTTTCTACATGCGGAATACTGTATACACTAATTTGAACCATGGGAAGATCAAAAAGGCCGGTTTTGACTCTGTGGTTGCGCAAGGGCATGAAAATGCGTGCTGCGATGGGGTATTGCCCGATTCTGTCTTGCCGGTTGGCGGGCGACATTTCATGATTAAAGCCGAACATCGATAAAGGAGCCGACGTCATGGACCGTTTCATTGCTGCCTGTGTTCAGGTCAATGCCCGCGACGATATGAACGATAACCTTGCGCGTGCGGCGACCTATGCCCGCGATGCCCATGCGGCGGGGGCGACGCTGATTGCGTTTCCGGAAAATGTTTCCATGATCTCGTTTGGTGGGGAAAAGGTCCGCACTGCGGCCTATGACGAGGCCGCCCATCCCGCCCTGACATTTTTCTGCGATTTGGCCGTGGAACTGAAATCAACCCTGATTGTCGGATCGCTGCATGTGACGGTGCCGGGCGAAGACCGGGTGGCCAATCGGTGTTTCGTCATTGGCCCGGATGGCAAGGTCATCACATCCTATGACAAGATCCACATGTTTGATGTTGATCTGGCGGGGGGTGAAAGTTACCGCGAAAGCAAAACATTCCGTCCCGGTGATCAGGCAAGGCTTGCCAAAACCGATGTCGGGAATATCGGCATTGCCATTTGTTATGACGTGCGGTTCCCGCAGCTTTTCCGCGACTATGCCAAGGCAGGTGCGAAAATATTATCCATCCCGGCGGCCTTTACCAGAACGACCGGGCAGGCGCATTGGCACAATTTGTTGCGGTCGCGCGCCATTGAAAATGGCTGTTTTGTCATTGCGGCCGCCCAGTGTGGCGAACATCCGGGCGACCGAAAGACATTTGGTCATTCATTGATCATTGACCCATGGGGCCAAGTCCTTGCCGATGGCGGCACCGATCCCGGCTTTATCACCGCCGAGATTGATCTGGGCCGGGTCGAAGAGATTCGGCGCATGGTGCCATCCCTTCACAATGACCGGGCATATAAGCCATGCTGAGCTAGGGCGTATCGGGTTGGTGGTCAGTGATAGCTGATCACCTCGAACTCGATGCCGTTTTCATCGTTAAAGTAAAACCGGCGACCCGGCTCGTAATCCGCATGGTTGTGGGTTTTATAGCCGCCGGCCAAAATCTTTTTTTCCGTTGCGTCCAGATCATCGACCACGATCCCGATATGGTTCAATCCGCCGCGCGTGGCATAGGAATTTTCAGTGGTTTCTGCGGATGTGCCCGTGGAATAAATGGCGACATAGCTTGTATCGTTGCCGACGTGATAGGTCGTGCCATTATCCTTGGCCGGGCCGTGCCAGCGGATTTTCCATCCGAACCAGTTGCACAATTGGGCGGCGGTTTTGGCCGGATCGGCAACGGTGAAATTCACATGTTCCAGAAATGCATTTGTCATGGCGTGTTCCTTTGTCTTTGTTTGCAGTTTCTTCTGTTCTAATTCCTCAAGTTAAGTTGAGGTCAAGGGGAATCGCGATGCACATGCCAATGCGCAAAATGCGGTATGCGGGGGATCACGCGGGTTCACGAAACAGTGTCGCAACGTCATTTTACGTTTGGTGTCGTTTCTTTCAGTCTTGGCACATCCAAAGATATTAACCGGAGTGTTAAAGGCGATGCTAAAGCGTATTTTACTGGCTTCTTCCCTGATGATTGGCATGTCGGGGGCGGCATTTGCGGGCGAGCAATATGTGGATGAAACCGGTTTTGCCATCAGCGGTTATGACCCGGTGGCCTATTTCGATCTGAAACAGTCAGAACCCGGTAATGTTCAGCCCCGTGCCGTGCCGGGACATGCGACGATTACAGTGGATTATAACGGTGCGACATGGGCGTTTGCATCGACCGAACATCGCGACATGTTCGTTGCCAATCCGGAAAAATATGCTCCGAAATATGACGGGCATTGTGCCTATGGCGTGGCACAGGGTGGCAAGGCTCCGGGGAACCCAAACCTGTGGCGGATTGTCGACGGGGTGCTTTATCTGAACGTTACGCCAACGGTGGTTGGTTTCTGGAGCAGTGATATCAGTGGCAATATCGACAAGTCCGAAAGTAATTGGACGTCGCTTGAGGCCGAGGGCGCATCTGCGCGAAGCTGGCAGGCGATTGCCGATAATGACGGTACCTATGACGGCCCTGCCCCTGTGCAGTAAGGCTGCAAATTGACCCCCCGGCAGATTTGGTCTGCCGGGGGGTGTTTTACGAATTGCGTAAAGCTTCGACGACCGGTCGTCGATAGAGCAAGAAGGCCGGAACGGTGGCAAGGATCAGGCCGATCAGGATAAAGCCACCGGCAAGCGAAAGTTCGGACCTCGAAATTGTTGCCTGCAACGCCATGCCGGTTTCGGCGGTAAAGATGGCTGAAACCGATTGTGCAACAAACCAGCCCAGCCCAAGCCCGCCAATCGCCCCGATCACCACAAGGATCGAGACATAGGACCAGATCGCGCCAAACACATAGCTGCGCGGGGCGCCAAGGGCACGCAGAACCGCGAATTGTTTGCGATAAAGCTGCATCAGGGCAAGGATCGCTGCCAGAATGGCGGCAACCACCAATCCCTGTGATCCCAGGGCCATCGCGCGCATCACCGAACCGGCATTGCCCAGCAAGCGATACATTTCCACCAGAACCTCGGCCGGGAAAAATGCCGTGCTGTGTTCTGTCCGAAAATCTGAACGCAGGGTATAAGCCGCCGCAACGCTTTTGGGGCGGACAACCAGTGCCGGAACACCGGGCAGGGCATCGGCATCAAAGGGCGGGCCGATATGGTCCATCACTTCATGGTCGTGCTCATGTTCTTCGTCGTGATGTTCCGCTGTTTCATCATGGTCATGATCTTCATGTTCGTCATGATGTTCTGCTGCGCCGTCATGTTCATGGTCGTGATCGTCTTCATCTTCATCATGCCCGGTCGGCAGGGCATGGATATCCCAGACCTGTTCGACGGCAACGATGATCGCACTATCCCATGGGGTGCCGGTCGGGTTCATCTTGCCGACAACTTCGAGATGCACACCATGATGATGATGTTCAAGTTCGGCCTCGGCACCTTGGCCGTGGACGGGTTCGAATTCATCACCGATTTCAAGTGGTACGGCGGCACCGATCACGGCCTGTTCGATATTTTCAAACACATGCCCCGTGGCAAGTCCGTCCGAAAGATAATCAACAAATTGCGGGGTTGATCCGACGATGCTGTGATCTTGCCAGCTATCACCAAAGGCCAGCGGTGCTGCGATCTTGACGCGTGGATCGTCGATCAGGCTGGCCCAGTATTGGCCATCAAGCAGGTTGACCGCGCTATGTTGCAGGAAAATTGTATTCATCACGATTTCGGTATGGCTGCCCGGTGCGGCAATCAAAATATCGAATTTGTCGGCGGCCTGGGCACTGCCCTGACGAAGGGCGCGTTCCTGTGCGGTGATGCCAACACCAATGGCAACGGCAACCGCAATCAGCAAAACAAACAGGATGTTCATGATCCAGTGACGCCGCAGACTGGCCATGACGATAGGAAACGGGTTCATGCGTCCTCCGCCGGGTTGCGCGACACATCATCGACAAGATGACCCTTGTCGAATTTCAGGATGCGTTTGCAGCGATCAATGACATCGCGATCATGACTGACGGTGATAACGGTCCGGTTCGGTCCCGCGAGCGAAAACAGGGTGTCGGCCGCGACCAGACTGGCGGCATCGTCCAGACTGGCGGTTGGTTCATCGGCCAGAATGATTGGCGGATCGAATAAAAGGGCGCGGGCAATCGCCACACGTTGCTGTTCGCCGCGCGACAGGTCCGAGGTGCTTTTGCGCGCCATCGGCACGCCGACCTGATCCAGCAGATCATGGGCGCGCTGGCGTATATCGGCCGAAATGCGCCATCCGGCAAAGCTTGCCGGGATCAGAACGTTTTCAAGCGGGCTGACTTCGTCGATCAGATGGAAGTCCTGAAACACAAATCCGATCGATTGGCGTCGCCAGCGATCACAGGCGCCTTCCGACAGTTTGGTGATATCGGTGTCATTCCAGTTAATTTGTCCGCGTGTCGGGCGCAAAAGGCCGCTGATCAGGTAAAGCAGGCTGGATTTTCCCGAACCGGATGGCCCGGAAATGCCGACCACCTCGCCACGGTTAATGGCAAGTGTTGGCAAGGCAAGAACCGGTGCCGCATTTTTCTGATAGCACAGTTCCAGATCCGTAATTCGCAAAAGTCCGGCAGCATTTTGGTCTGCCATGGAACTAGACGATTTCGAATTGGGCATCGACAAGTCGGACAAGGCTGACAAATCCGGTATCCTCATCTTTGGCTTCGCCGAGCTCAAGAATTCCACTCGTGACGATCATGCGGTTAAAGGCGATGGCCTCGACCATTTTACGGGTCCGGACGAAAACGATATCGACCGGCCAGTCGGCGGATGTTTCGCAAAACGGGCAAACTGACATGGGGCGGCGGGTCAGAACAAAAAACGATGCCTCGGCCTTAAGCGGCGGGGCCATGAAGCCGGTAATTTCAATACGGGTTTTTTCTTTGGCAAATGTTTTGGCCAGAACCGAAAATTCGGCCTGGTTTTTGTAAATATCGGTAATTTTGATCCGGTCACGTGCGAAGGCAGGCGGCGCAATCAGCATTCCGGCGGTTGCGGCAGTACCTGCAATAAAGGTGCGACGTCCGATGATCATGGGAATCTCCATTAAGGAAAAAACCGGCCGCAGCGAACTGCGACCGGCAATATTTGGGCTATGCGTTATTTCGAAGCCATACGGTCTTCGATTTTCGAGGCATAGGACATGACGTGATAGATGAAGTTCTGTTCAACGACGCCGTGGAACAGGTGCGACCAGGGACCGGCCGCAAAGATGGCAACATCGTCACCCGCATGGGTTTCGCTGCTCATCGGGATCAGGGCCGGCTGAAGGAAATCAACGTCGGTGGTATCGACATTGGCAAGGTCAGGACGAAGTTCGTCTTTAAGTGCGCCCGGACCGTTCATGTAACCAAGGGTGGTGTAAGCTTTGCCATCATCGGCTTTGCCCTGTGACAGGCCAAGGATCGGATTGCCACGCTCGGCATAGCCGGAAATGGTCATGGTGTGCGAATGGTCAGCCGTGACGATGATCAGGGTGTTTTCCATGTCGACTTTGCTCATGGCTTCCTTGACCGCGTCATTAAGGGCGACGGTGTCTTCAAGCGCACGGGCAGCATTGCCTTCGTGGTGGGCATGGTCAATGCGACCGGCTTCAACCATCAGGAAGTAGCCTTTGTCATTTTTCGACAGGATATCGATGGCTTTGCCGGTCATTTCGGCCAGGCTCGGTTCACCACCGGCATCTTTGGCACGGTCGGCTTCGTATTCCATGTGCGACCGGTCAAACAGGCCCAGAACATGTTTGGCAGATGCGACGTCAATCGCGTCAAACTGTTCTTTGTTCCAGATATAGGATGCGCCTTTGCCTTTGGCATCGACCCATTCCTTGGTCAAATCGCGACCATCGGTACGGCTGCCAGTTTTGCCTTTGTCTTCGGGATCGTTCATCGATTTGTCGATGAAGTTACGGCGACCGCCACCGAATGCAACTTCAAAGCCGTCACCGGCTGGCCATGCGATCATCTGGCTTGCGATATCCGGGCAACCATCTGCTTTGGCGGCATCGGAAAGATCCGCATCATTTTCCCAGTTACGGTCCGCGGTGTGGACATAGGTTGCAGCCGGGGTGGCATGGGTCAAACGGGCGGTGGAAATTACGCCGGTTGACATGCCTTGTTCTTCAGCCTGAGCGGCAAGGCTTTTGACCGGGTGGGCCAATTGGGCTTTGCAGTCGCCACGGGCAACTTCGGAACTGACGCCGATGGTGCCGTTATTCATTTTTACGCCAGCCATCATTGCCGATGCGGTCGGTGCCGAGTCAGCGATCTGGGCGTCATGGGTATAGGTCTTGGACAGGGCAACATTCGGGAAGGTGCCAAAGACAAGGCTGTTGCTTTCGCCGTCAACGCCGCGCTTCTGACCTTCATAGATGCGTGCGGCGGTTACGGTCGGAATGCTCATGCCGTCACCAACGAACAGGATAACGTTCTTGGCGCGGTTGGTGTTGACCTGCTCGTGCAGTTTCTGCTGCAGGGTCTGCTGTGCAGCGACGAAATACGGATCATTGGCCTGCGGCAGCATATCAGCGGCAACAGCAACGTTCGCGCACATGGCACCAGCCAGTGCGGAGGCAACAAGAAGGCGTTTCATTTCGATGTTCTCCCTTATCGAACTGTGTGTTCGGCCACGCGATATACATGCGACGAACGGTGCGCATTGTAAAAATCGCGAGAGGCGTTTTCGTGAAGGAAATGTTATCGATCTGTTACGCTGTTCATTCGGGCGCACGGGATGGTGCATTTGCTCGATGTATGTCGGTGGTGCATCCGGTGCATTGAACCTGACGGGGGCTTGGTGGTTGAAATCCTTCTAAATTTCCGATGGTTTGTCAGATCGCCCTGAGCCGATGCGATTTGCACCGGATCAGGGGCTGACTTTGGCCTGACCGGGCCTTATTTTGAATTATCCGGCGATTTCGCCGCCATCCTGTTTGGTGATGGCAAGAACCGACGGGCGCGGTGGAACACCATCGGCAAAGTCCGGCCAGCGGGTGCTGGGCGCGTCATAGGTCGAACCATCTGCCGGATGCTGAACGGCGACGAACAGGGTTTTGCCATCCGGGGTGAATTCCGGCCCGCACATTTCCGCCCCTTCCGGGCAGGCAAAGAAGAACTTGGTCAGGGCGCGACCGGCTCCTTCAACGTCTGTGGCGTGCATGCCGTCCGGGATATCGGATTTCGGGGCACCATCGGTGGCAATCCACAGGCGCCCCTTGTGATCAATTGCCAAATTGTCCGGGCAGGAAACCCAGCTTTCGGCACCGGGATGGTAAACCGACTTGTCATCGGCGTTGGCCGGATTGCCCCCCAAAAGGAAAATATCCCATTCAAAGGTAGATGCCGTGTGATCGGCATCCTTGCCCATGCCGCCGGGCGGGGTAAGTTCGAGCACGTGACCATGGATGTTTTTGACACGTGGATTGGCGATGTTTGGTTCTTTGCGTTTCGAATTGTTGGTCAGCATGACGTAAACCTTGCCATTGACCGGGTTCGGTTCGACGTCTTCCGGGCGGTCCATCTTGGTCGCGCCTAGAAGGTCGGCTGCACGGCGGGTTTCGATCAGGACGTCGGCCCGGCTGTCAAAGCCGTTTTCTGCGGTCAATGGGCCTTCACCATGAATGATCGGCATCCAGTTGACGGTGCCATCTTCGTTGAATTTGGCAACATGAAGCGTGCCATCTTCAAGGATGTCCATATTTGCCGCACGGTCATTCGGGTTGTATTTTTTCGATGCAATGAATTTGTACAGATAGTCGAAACGCTGATCATCGCCGGAATAGGCGACAACGGAATTGTCCTTGTTCAGGAAGACGGTCGCACCTTCATGCTTGAACCGGCCAAGGGCCGTGCGTTTTTTCGGTGCCGATGATGGATCATAGGGATCAAGTTCGACCATCCAGCCGAATTTGTTCGGCTCGTTCGGTTCTTTTTCGACATTGAAACGGTCAAAATGTTTGACCCAGCTATACCAACTGTCCGGTTCGATGCCGAGGCGCTTGTAATTGCGTTCTTCGCTGGTTTTGGCGATGTCGCCGCCAAAGTAACCGTTAAAGTTTTCTTCGGCGATCAGGATGGTGCCCCATGGCGTCTTGCCACCTGCACAGTTGTTCAGCGTGCCGATAACCCGCGTTCCGGTCTGATCCGTACTGGTTTTCAGGCGGTCATGGCCTGCTGCGGGACCGGTGATAATCATTTCGGTTTCAAGGGCGGAAATACGGCGCGCATATTGCGATCCGTCAACAACCTGCCATTTTCCATCGGTTTTTTTGATTTCAAGAACCGAATGACCGTGGGCGGCGATTTCATGCTGTGCCTGCTCTTTGGAAGCACCCATTGGATCTTTAAGGCCCGGCCACATCAATTCGGCATTGGTGTATTCATGGTTGATACACAGTAAGCCATGATCGGAATTGTCCGAACCGGCGGGCAGCGGCAGATAACCGATGAAATCGTTGTTATAACCGAACTGTTTGACCTGTGCCGCCGCATCTACAGCACCCGGAACATAGGCCGGGGCATCTGCCATAACCCTGTCGCCATGACGGATCAGGATATTGGCATCATAACCGTCGGCAACCGTGTGGGATTTGGCGATTTTCTGCGGGATCGACTTGAAGGTCAGCGTTGATGCATCCTGCGCGCGGGCCATGCCCGTGGTCACAATTCCGGCACCGGCAACGGCGGACGTCGCCATCAGGCCTTTGAAAAATCCACGGCGTGTCAGACGGGCATTGATCAGGTCGGCAACACGGGGATTGTTGGTCGGGTTGGATGGAATGTCATCGCGGTCTTCGATGATTTCAAACTGTTCGTTCATGATCTCTCTCTTTATCAAGGCGGAAACGGGTTTGGCAAAAATGCCTTAAACCACGCGTTTCGCGCATGACAAATTTGTTATGTTATAACGTATCATTTAGAGGGAGTTTGAAACGCGATATATCTTATTGGAAAACCGCAGGTTTAAATAAGTGCCGGGCGTCCTGTCCTGACGTGGACAGCTTTTCATCACGTGCTGATTTTGGGTTTCCGTGCCGATATGAATTGCTTTACGGCGACGGGGATTTTGCCGTTCGAAACTTCCCCTTGCTGGAATGTGTTTATGTCCCAATCGGAAAAAACGCGGGCCAGTTCATCAGCTTGCAACAGGAAATCCGGGGATCGCGGGCGGCCGAATTTTTCATTTCCGGTCATGAATGTTTCGTACAATATGGTGCCATCCGGCTTTACAGCTTGGCATAGATCATCGAACAACGGACGATGCAGATAGTTGACCACGACGATAAGATCAAATGCCTTGTCTTTAAATGGCCAAACCCCGCATTCAAGATCGTCCTCGACCCAATTGATTGCCGGGTTTCGGGCCCTGTCTGTTTTGGAAAGGTCGCGATCAATTGCTGTAACTTTCCAGCCATGATCCGCCAGCCAAAAACTGTGACGCCCGCCACCACAGGCAAGATCAAGTGCAGTTGCGCCGGGGGCCGGGCAGGGCGGGCAATATGATGTAATCGTGTGCGATGGCATTAAGGATGACATTTTCATAAATCTTGGTTATTGAATGTTCGGCCTTAAACTGGCATTTCGGTCTGATGCGGCTATATCATTGATATCAAGTCGCCTTGCAACTTTTACGGTTTCCTTGAACAAATGACAGCATGATCCTCTTTCAGCTTAAATGCGAACATGATCACGAATTTGAAGGTTGGTTCAAAGACGGTGCCACGTATGAGGCGCAGTCTGCCAGCGGTGAACTGTCATGCCCGCATTGCGGGACGGTGAATGTCGGCAAGGCGTTGATGGCCCCAAGGTTACGGACATCGCGCCAGAAAGACGAGGCGGCGGAAAAAAGCCGCCAGGTCGCCATGGTCGAAGCGACCAAAGCCGCCGTTGCCGAAATCCGCAAGCAGGTCGAAGGAAATTGCGAGCATGTCGGCAAAAAATTCGCCGAAGAAGCCCGCAAAATCCATTACGGCGAAACCGAAAAACGCGGCATTTACGGCGAAGCCTCGTTAAAGGAAACCGCCGAACTGATTGATGAAGGCATCGATGTTCATGCCCTGCCTTGGCACGATGATATCAAGAAAAACTGACGAAAGTGTTGCGCAAATCCCCCCGTCAGGTGATTGCATTTGCGCAAAAATCCCCAAATTGGTCGATGGGCGACGTGATTACGCGTCCGCAGGTTTTTGCGCGATGACCATGTAATTGATGTCAAGATCACGCGGCGCCACCGACCATTTATCGGTGATCGGGTTATAGGCAACACCGGTAATATCCACCAGATCCAGTCCCGCGCCGCGCAGGAAGCCGGACATTTCTGACGGTTTGACAAATTTGCGCCAGTCATGGGTGCCCGCAGGCAACCAGCGCAGAATGTATTCCGCGCCAAATTTGGCCAGTGCCAGTGATTTCAGCGTGCGGTTCAGGGTGGCGACAAACATCAAGCCGCCCGGTTTTAAAAGGGCGGCACAGGCCTGCATGAAGAATTGCGGATCATCGACATGTTCGATGACTTCCATATTCAGGACGATATCGAATTGTTTGCCTTCATCGGCCAGCATTTCCGGGGTGCAATTGCGATAGTCGATTGCCAGCCCGGATTGGGCGGCATGGACTTTGGCGACTTCGATATTGTTTTCGGCGGCATCAATCGATGTCATTTTGGCCCCCATGCGGGCCAATGGTTCGGATAACAGGCCCGCACCACAGCCGATATCGATGATTTCGACATCTTTCAAAGCATCGATTTGATGGGGATCGCGACCAAGATGGGTGCAAATGTTGTCGCGCAGAACCTGCAACCGTATCGGATTGAATTTGTGCAGCGGTTTCATCACCCCGTTCGGGTCCCACCATTTTTCGGCCATGGCCGAAAAGCGCGCAATTTCATCGGCGTTGGCGGTGCGGCTGTTTTGGGCGGATGCGTGCGACATGGGCGGCTCCGAAGGCATGATATTGATTTTGTTTTGCTCTGCCCTGTTTACGCGGGCAGGCACGGCAAGGCAACACCCTGCTTGTGTGATGGGTTAATCGATCAGATCATTTATCAGATGATTTGCAAGCCCGTTCAGGCTGCGTGAAATATGAATATCGGGAACGTCGCGGTTTTCATGCCACTGGGCAAAGGCCCACGGACCGCGCAATAACCAGCTTGCCTGCATGCCATGGCGGATTGCCGGATAGATGTCGTTATCAAGCCGATCGCCGACGTACAGGATATCTTGGGCATCAATGCCGGTTTGGTCGATCAGGGCATTGAAAAATGCCGGATTGGGTTTGCGCAGGTTCAGCCGGGCCGAACTGGACATCCAGTCGATATTGATGGGCAATCGGGACAGGACATCCTCGGTCGATTGGGGTTGATTGCCGCAAATGCCGATTTTGATGCCGCCAGATTGCAAATTGCCAAATGCGGGAACAACATCGGGGTATAAATCATCCAGCCCGACATCAAGCAGGTCGGGGCTGCGCCATGTTTCCACCGGCAAGTCGGAAAACCGCGCAAGTTCTTCCAGGATTTCACGAAACCCCAACCCCCGCGTCAGCGCAATACCGGCAACGGCACTGACGGTAAATGGGGGGATGCCAAACCGGGCGGCAATGCGATGCCATATTCCGGTTTCATCAATCAGCGTTTCCCCAACATCAAAGATAACCATTGCCGGTTTGCGGAGCCGGACGGTTACAGGCATATCTGGCATCGAATTTGGTCCTTGATCAGGTCGGTATTATCTTGGCTGTCTTGTGCCAAAAGGGATTAAAAAGGGATATGTGCAATGCATTAATTACGGGCGATATCAGGGTTTCTGGGTAAAGCATCGCGTGGTCTTTTGCGGTTTTTGCCAATTGGAATGCATTCAGATCATTTTGTAAGATTAAAATGCAACCATACGCAATTTATCCCTGCGTTGATGCTTGTTTCCAGAAGAGTAAGGCAGTATTGATAACGCCGCCCGGATCAGGCCGCGCGCCGCGTTGCTGGCTTGCGCCAATTGATCGAGGGCCGGATCATATGCCATCTTTTTCGGAACTCCGATGGGATGGCAAGTTTAGCGGGGATGCTTCATGGCCCGTATTGTCATGAAATTTGGCGGCACGTCGGTCGCTGATGTCGAAAAGATCAAGAATGTCGCCCGCCGGGTCAAGTCCGAGGTTGATGCCGGCAATCAGGTTGCCGTTGTCGTTTCGGCCATGTCGGGCAAAACCAACCAATTGGTCGGCTGGGCTGATGAAATTTCGCCGATGTATGATGCACGTGAATATGACGTGATCGTTTCATCGGGGGAACAGGTTACCGTCGGACTTATGGCGATGGCGCTGCAAAGCATTGATGTGCCTGCACGTTCATGGCTTGGCTGGCAGATTCCGATCAAGACCGATGGCGCACATGCCAAGGCTCGTATTCAGGAAATTGATACGACCGAACTCGACAAGCGCATGAATAGCGGTGAAGTCGTTTGCGTTGCCGGTTTTCAGGGAATTGCGCCTGACAATCGCATCACCACGCTGGGGCGTGGCGGTTCCGATACGTCGGCGGTTGCCCTTGCGGCGGCGCTAAAAGCGGATCGTTGCGATATTTATACCGATGTTGACGGCGTCTATACTACGGATCCGCGCATCGTGCCCAAAGCGCGCAAGATCGAAAAGATCACCTACGAAGAAATGCTTGAACTGGCATCGCTTGGTGCGAAGGTCCTTCAAACCCGTTCTGTCGAGATGGCCATGAACCATCGCGTCCGGGTGCAGGTCCGTTCGTCCTTTAGCGATGTAGAAGGTACACTTGTTGTAGACGAGGACGAAATCGTGGAACAGGAAGTTGTCAGCGGGATTGCCTATAGTCGTGACGAAGCCAAGATCACCTTGGTGAAAGTCGCCGACAAACCGGGGATCGCTGCTTCTATCTTCAGCCCGTTGGCTGATGCGAATATCAATGTCGACATGATCGTGCAGAACGTTTCTGAAGACGGTAAAAGCACCGATATGACCTTTACCGTGCCGCGTGGCGAATTCAAGCGTGCGCTTCAGGTGATCGAAGGTAATTCGGTCAACATTGGTTACAAGGAATTGCTGAGCACGTCCGATGTGACCAAGGTTTCAATCATCGGTGTTGGTATGCGATCCCATGTTGGGGTTGCCCGCAAGATGTTTGAAACGCTGGCGGAAAAAGGCATCAACATTCAGGTCATTTCGACCTCGGAAATCAAGGTCAGTGTTCTGATCGCCGAGGAATATACCGAACTGGCCGTTCGTGCCCTTCACACCGCATATGGTCTGGACGCTGAATAATTTAACAACCTGGAACTTTATCGTTTGCGATTAAGTCACTGTTAAATTGCGTCAATTATTACATACTAGCTGGAACTATCGGTTTCGGCCTTTATGATGAAATGGCAGGGAACCTTAGGTTTCCTGCATTTCTGCTTTGGGGTATTTGAAATATGAGCAATCCGAAATTCGATGTAGCACGCGCCCGCCTTGAAAATTTGTGGGCGGCGGGCAAGGAATTTCTGGGAACGGATTACGCCATTATGGCTGGCGCAATGTCCTGGGTTTCCGAACGGCACCTTGTGGCGGCGGTATCAAATGCCGGTGGTTTTGGCGTGATTGCCTGCGGATCGATGACGCCGGACCTGCTGTCGGCGGAAATCGCCGGGACCAAGGCACTGACCAACAAGCCGTTTGGCGTCAATTTGATTACCATGCATCCGATGCTGGATGATCTGATCGAAGTTTGCCGTGAACATGAAGTTGGTCACGTTGTTCTGGCTGGTGGGTTGCCGTCCTCGGCAGCAATTAAAAAAGCCAAAGAATTTTCCAAGGTTGTTTGTTTCGCCCCGGCGCTGGTTTTGGCGAAAAAACTGGTGCGTTCGGGTGCAGATGCGCTGGTGATCGAAGGCAGCGAAGCCGGGGGGCACATTGGTCCGGTATCGTTGACGGTTCTGACTCAGGAAATCCTGCCGGAAATCAAGGATGTGCCGATCTTTTGTGCGGGCGGGATTGGCCGCGGCGAAGCGATCACCGGGTTGCTTGAACAAGGTGCTGCCGGTGTCCAGATTGGCACACGCCTTGTTTGTGCCAGCGAATGTATCGCCCATCCGAATTTCAAAAAGGCCTTTATCCGTGCCAGTGCGCGCGATGCGATCAGCACGGTTCAGCTTGACGACCGGTTCCCGGTTATTCCGGTTCGCGCACTTGCCAATAAGGGAACCGACGAATTCCGTGATACCCAGCGCAAGGTGATCGAGAAATTCCGCGCCGGTGAACTTGATCAGGGTGCCGCCCAGCTTGAAATCGAACATTACTGGGCAGGCGCTTTGCGCCGTGCGGTCATCGATGGTGATGTCGAAGGCGGATCGGTTATGGCAGGACAATCGGTTGGTATGGTAAAGAAAGAACAACCGGTAGCCGAAATTCTTGAAGAACTGGTCGAACAGGCCGTTCAGTCCCTCGCACAAAGAGACAAATAAGCCCGATGAGCATACCGTCCGCCGCAGTCACTGGTCCGCGACGCCTTTTAAAGCGCGTTCGCGACGTCATGGCTGGCCCGGGGACCGCTGAGGAACGCCTTGGAAAGATCGTGACCATTATTGCGGCCGATATGGTGGCCGAGGTCTGTTCTGCCTATGTGATGCGTGCGGGCGAGGTGCTTGAGCTTTTTGCGACATGCGGTTTGTCGGCCAAGGCGGTTCATATGACCCGCCTTCGGGTTGGCGAGGGGATTGTCGGTTATGTTGCGGCCCATGCACGCCCGCTTAACCTTAAAGACGCGCAAAGCCATCCAAATTTTGCCTATCGCCCGGAAACCGGCGAGGAAATCTATCATTCCATGATCGGTGTGCCGATCCTGCGCGGCGGCCGTATCATCGGTGTTCTTGCGGTGCAGAACCGGACTGAGCGTCTTTATTCCGAGGACGAACAGGAAGCGCTTGAAAATGTCGCCATGGTGCTGGCCGAAATGGTCGCCGGTGGCGAGCTTGTCAGCCGTGATGAATTGCTTCCGACCGACGGGATTGCATTGTTACCGTTGCGATTGGGCGGCGCACGACTTGCGCCGGGGATCGGCAAGGGTATTGCCGTTCTGCATCAGCCACGCATCGTTATCGATCGGATGGTGTCCGAGGATCCGGAAGAAGAGCTGACCCGTCTGCGCGAGGCAATGCACGGCCTGCAGAGCCATCTCGACAAGATGCTGGAAGCTGTTTCAAGTTTTGAGCGCAATGGCAGTGGCGATGATCCGGGGGACATTCTTGAAGTCTATCGGATGATCGCACAGGATACCGGCTGGTTGAACCGGATTACCGAGGCTGTACATACCGGTTTGACTGCCGAAGCCGCCGTGCAAAAGGTGCATGATGATACGCGCGCACGCATGGCACAGGTCAGTGATCCTTATTTGCGCGAACGTTTGCACGATCTTGAAGATCTGGCCAATCGCCTGTTGCAGCATTTATCGGGGCAATATCAGTCGCCTGCTTTTGGCGATTTGCCCGATCACATCATTCTGGTTGCCAGCAATATCGGCCCGGCCGAGCTTTTGGACTATGACCACACGCGGTTGCGGGGGCTGGCGCTTGAGGAAGGGTCGCATACTTCGCATGTGGCGATTGTGGCGCGCGCGCTTGATATCCCGGTTTTAGGCGGGGTCAAGGGCGTTCTTGACAAGGTTGAAACCGGCGATCCGCTGATTGTTGATGCGGATAATGCGCAATTGTTTGTCCGGCCAACCGAGGATGTCCGATCGGTTGTCGATGGTGCATTGAAAGCCCGTGCGCAGCGCAAGGTGCTTTATGCCCAGATGCGCGATTTGCCTGCACGGACCTGTGATGACATTGATATATCGCTGAATGTGAATGCCGGTCTTTTGATTGATGTGCCCCATGTCATCGAAAGCGGGGCCGATGGGATTGGCCTGTATCGGACGGAAATTCCGTTCATGGTGCGATCCGCAATGCCCGATATTGTCGATCAGACACGGCTTTATACCCGAATTTTCGAACAGGCCGAAGGCCGCCCGGTTGTTTTTCGTACCCTTGATGTCGGTGGTGACAAATTGTTGCCCTATTGGCAGGATATGACAGAAGAGAACCCGGCGATGGGCTGGCGTTCGATCCGTATTACACTGGATCGGCCTGCTGTGCTTGTCCATCAATTGCGCGCACTGATCCGGGCTGCCCATCAACGGGATCTGTATGTCATGTTCCCGATGATTGCCGAGGTCGCAGAATTCGATCAGGCGAAGGGGCTTTTGGATCAGCAACTGAAACGCGAAGCGCAACGCGGCTATGTACCGAACCGGGTCGAGGTTGGAGCAATGTTGGAGGTCCCGGCGCTGATATGGCAAGCACCGGCCCTGCTGGCGCGTGTCGACTTTTTGTCGGTTGGGACCAACGATTTGTTGCAGTTTATGTTCGCCGCTGACCGTGGAAATCCGCGGATCGAGGGGCGTTACGACACGCTTTCGCCAAGTGTGTTTGCCTTTATGCGGCAACTTGTCACATTGTGTGATGAACGAAATGTGCGTTTGACCATCTGTGGCGAGATGGCCGGGCGTCCGTTGGAAGCGATGGCACTGATTGGATTGGGTATTCGACGCTTGTCTATGGCGCCTGCTGCGGTTGGTCCTGTAAAGGAAATGGTCCGAAGCATGAATGCCAGAAGCGTTGAGGACTATGTCTTGTCTGTGATGAATAGTTCCAGCAGATCATTGCGATCCCGTCTTAAGGCTTTCGCAATAGATCACGGTGTAAAACTTTAAAAACAATCGCTTTTGGTGGGGATTTCTGATATTTTTATTGCTAGATCGTAACGTGGGGGTGCGGAGTTGGCGATCGGAAAGCGAAAGGAAGATCATTTGGACGAGCAATCCGGGGGGCGCTTGCGTTTCAGGCCGCTGCCTGGGAATGGGCCGTCAAATGATATCAAGATGGAAGCAGATACCAGTTATTCTTCGGATCAGATGGAGATAGGACGTCTTCTGCGACACACCAGGACAAGCCTGGGTCAAAGTGTGGAAGATGTCTGCAAGTTACTGCGTATCCGTAAGATTTATATCGAGGCGATCGAGAACAGCGAGTATTCGGTGTTGCCCGGTGGCCCGTATGGCATGGGCTTTGTCAAAGCCTACGCCGAACATCTAGGACTTGATAGTGCTGAAATCGCACGTCGTTTTCGTGCCGAAAGCAATGCACCGGACGTTCGTTCGGAACTTAGTTTCCCGAAACCTGTTCAGGAAAGTCGTGTTCCCGGCGGTGCCGTTCTTTTGATTGCGGCGTTGCTTGGCATCGGTGCGTATGGCGGGTGGTACTATCTGTCTAGTCAGGGCAAAACCATTGCCGATCTGGTCGATCCGCTGCCTGAACGTCTGGCAAGTTATACGTCAGGGGGTGCTGATTCCACGCCGGAACGCAATTTGGAAAATGCAGCGGACGCGCATGCGGCCGAAGCCGAACCAATGGTCGATGCCCAGATAGTGGAACCGGTCGAAGAACCCGTGACGGAAATGGCGGAAGCCCCGGTTGCGGAAAATACACCGGTAATCATTGAAGAAACTCCGGCTGAAATCGCAGAAGCGCCAGTTGTGCCAGCTAAAAAGCCAGCCGCCGTCGCCGAGGTTGCCGAGACACCGGCAGCAGCAGCAGCGCCTTTGGCCCCGGCAACCGAAACCGCGGCTGTTCCGGCCGCGCCCACGGTTGATGAAGTTGGCGGTGGTCGTGTCTTTGGTTCGGTTAATGTCGATAGCCGTGTCACCATCGAAGCGGTCGAAACCAGTTGGGTTCGTATCCGCGAAGCTGATGGCAATATCTTGCTGACCCGGATGCTAAGTGCTGGCGATACCTATCGCGTGCCGAACCGGAACGGATTGATGCTTGAAGTTGGCAATGCCGGGGCACTGACCTTTAGCATTGATGACAAGGAAGCATTGCCCGTCGGTGAGTATGGTGCCGTGATTTCGGACTTTTCGCTTGATGTTGAGGCACTTGAAGGGGCCGGTCAGACGACCGTTCAATAATTGCGCCCGCCATTGTTGCGATGGTATCAGCATTGATTTTAGAAAAGCGGCCTTACGGGGCCGCTTTTTTTATGACAGCTTTGCAAAATGTGACGGAAAAACCATAAGGCAACGGTTTCTAATCACCACTTGATAAGCTATATAGTCGGGCAGGATGCAGAACACCTTTAAAATGAGTTCTGCTGCGCGAGACACAGATTTGCTTGGAACTGGAAATGAGCGTCCGCCCTTATCGAGATATTGATCGTCGGCATAGCCGCAAAATTCGCGTTGGTAATGTCGAAGTCGGCGGAGATGCGCCGATTACGGTGCAGTCGATGACCAACACGCTGACCACGGATGTGAATGCGACCGTGGATCAGATTTTGCGCCTTGAAGAAGCAGGTGCCGATATCGTTCGGGTTTCCTGCCCGGATCAGGAATCGACAGCCGCGCTGAAGGATATCATCAAACAGGTGCATGTCCCGATCGTTGCCGATATCCATTTCCATTATAAACGCGCGATTGAAGCCGCCGAAGCCGGTGCGGCATGCCTGCGCATCAATCCGGGCAATATCGGTTCGAACGATCGTGTGCGCGAAGTCGTCAAGGCAGCCAAGGACCATGGGTGTTCGATGCGTATTGGCGTCAATGCCGGGTCGCTTGAAAAAGAATTGCTGGAACGTTACGGCGAACCCTGCCCCGAGGCGATGGTTGAAAGTGCATTGAACCACGCCAAGATCCTTGAAGATCAGGACTTTTACGAGTTCAAAATCTCGGTCAAGGCGTCCGACGTGTTTCTGGCGGTTGCGGCCTATTACGGCCTGGCCGAGGCCTGTGACTATCCGTTGCATCTGGGGATTACCGAGGCAGGTGGTCTTCGCAGCGGTACCGTGAAATCGGCGATTGGCATGGGGAACCTTCTGTGGGCCGGGATTGGCGATACACTGCGTGTGTCCCTGTCAGCCGACCCGGTTGAAGAAATCCATGTCGGGTATGACATTCTGAAATCGCTTGGCCTGCGGACGCGTGGCGTGCAGATCATTTCCTGCCCGTCCTGTGCGCGCCAGGGCTTTAACGTGGTTGATACCGTGGCCGAACTTGAAAAACGACTGGCCCATATTTCAACCCCGATTTCGCTGTCGATTATTGGCTGTATTGTCAATGGTCCGGGGGAAGCGCGTGAAACCGATATCGGTTTGACCGGTGGTGGTGGCGGGAACCACAAAATGTATATTTCCGGACGTCCCGATCACAATGTCAGCACGGAAAAAATGGTCGATCATATCGTTGAATTGGTCGAAGAACGTGCGGCCCGGATCGAGGCCGAAGAAGCTGCAAAACTGACTGCCGCAGAATAGCACGGCAGAATTGACGAATTTTGGCTTTCCGCCATCACGGTGGAAAGCTATTTTCATGTTCATATGAGTTTGTGTTGATTGTATTTGGCGCAAATATCTGGAATTCAAGTTAGATCGGAGACCCAAAGTGGCATCGCTTCAACCCGTCCGTGGCACGCATGACCTTCTGCCGGAACAGAATCGTCTGCAGGATCATATCGCGCAGGTCGCGCGCGACATCGGCGAGTTGTATGGCTATCATCGCATGTCCACGCCGATCTTTGAATTTACCGAGGTTTTTGCCCGGACCCTTGGCGATACGTCCGATGTTGTGACCAAGGAAATGTACACGTTTGAAGACCGCGGCGGCGAACAGATCACGTTGCGCCCCGAAGGCACGGCGGGTATTGCACGCGCCTATATCTCGAACGGTATGCAGCAGATGTCGCCGGTCAAGGTTTCGTATTATGGCCCGATGTTTCGCTATGAACGGCCGCAAAAAGGCCGCCAGCGCCAATTCCACCAGATCGGTGCTGAATTGTTGGGCGTTGAACAGGTCGCGGGCGATATCGAAATGATCGCCTATGGCGCACATATCCTTAAATCGCTTGGTTTGTGGGATAATATCTCACTGGAACTTAACACGCTTGGTGATCCGGAAAGCCGGGCGGCATACCGCGATGTGCTGGTTGATTATTTCAAAGGCCATTTTGACAAGCTGTCCGAAGACAGCCGCGCACGCCTTGAAAAAAATCCTCTGCGTATTCTTGATTCCAAGGACGACGGGGATCGCGAACTGGTTGCCAATGCGCCGCTATTTGCCGAATACCTGAACGAACACAGCCAGGAATTCTTTAAATCATTGACTGGTGGTCTTGGGGATATCGGCATTGGTTATGACTTAAACCCGCGTCTGGTGCGTGGTCTTGATTACTATTGCCATACCTGTTTTGAATTCACGACCAACACCCTTGGTGCGCAGGGCACCGTGATGGCCGGTGGCCGTTACGATGGTTTGATTTCGACCATGGGGGGGCCGCAGACCGCCGGTGTTGGCTGGGCGGCGGGCGTTGAACGTCTGGCGCTGATGGTTGGCGAAGCCCCGGCAGCACCACGCCCGGTTGCCCTGATCCCGATGGGGGATGCCGCCGAGGCAAAATGCCGGACATTGGCGCAGACATTGCGTGAAGCCAGCATTGCGGTCGAGCTTGGCTATGCCGGGAATATGAAAAAACGCATGAAACGTGCGGACAAGGCCAATGCCCGTTTGGCGGTTATCCTTGGCGATGATGAATTGGCCAAGGGCGTTGCCCAACTGCGCGACCTTGATAGTGGTGAACAGCAAGAAGTTGCGTTGGATCAGCTTGCTGGCGTAATCGGCAAAAGGTGAGTTTGGGGTGACAGACGCATTCTCGCGTGAAGAAGCCGGAGATTGGCCGCTCGATCGCCTGATGGTGATCGGGACCAATCATCGGCGCTCTAGCGAGGATACCCGTGATCGTCTGTTCATTGACGAAGCCCGTTTACCGCAATTTTTATCGGCGATTTTGCAAGCCCGGCTGGGGCAGGCGGTTGTGGTTTCAACATGCAATCGCACCGAAATCCACCTTTTGGCATCCGAGGCCGAACGCGGGCGTGAGCGCCTGATCGATTTGCTGGCACTCTGGGCGGATATTGATCGCGATAAACTGGCAAGTGAACTTTACATCCGGTCCGGTCGGGATGCCTTGCGCCACGTCTTTGCCGTTGCCGCGTCACTTGACAGTTTGGTGATTGGCGAGCCTGAAGTGTTTGGTCAGGTCAAGGATGCCCACCGGATCGCGCGTAAACATCAGCTTGTCGGGCGTGAACTGGAACTGGTGTATCAAACCGCCTATGCCATTTCGAAAAAGGTGCGCAGCAAAACCGGGATCGGGCAGGGCGCGGTTTCGATTGCCGCCGCCGCGCAATCGGTGGCGCGCGATCTTCATGGTGATATCGCCAATTGTACCTTATTGCTGGCCGGTGCCGGGGATATGGGGGAATTGATCGCAGCATCCCTTGCCGAACGCGGCATGGGGCGGGTTTTGGTAACCGACAGGTTGGCCGCACGGGCGCGTTTGGTTGCACGACGGCTTGATTGCCATTGGTCGGAAATGGAAGATTTGGACCGTTTGCTGGCCGAGGCCGATATGGTCCTGACCGCAGGTGGTTCACGGCGTTATATCATCGATAAGGTGCGCGCGCTGGCGGCGATCAAACGGCGGCGCTATCGCCCGGTTTTGATGATCGATACGGCCGTTCCCGGTGATATTGATCCACAGGTCGATGAAATTGACGAAGTGTTTTTCTATCGGCTGGAAGATCTTGAAAAGATCGCCGCCGAAGGGCGCGGCGGCCGCGAGGAAAAGGCCGACGAAGCCTGGGCCCTGATCGAGGAAGAGGTCGAGCATTTTGTGCGCGGCCGGGCGCAACGTGCCGCGGTTCCGGCGATGGCCGATCTTCGGGCGCATTTCGAAGCCGTACGTGATGACGCGCTTCGCGAAAGTCATGGGGATGCGGAAAAGGCAACCCGGTTGCTGGTCAATCGGTTGTTGCATGCACCGACCCAAGCGCTTAAAGACCTTGCGGCGACAACCGATGGTGCCGGTACGGTTGAATGGATGAAGGCGCAGAAGCTTCTGACCCGTTTGTTCCCGTTACAAACCGGAAATGATAGTGCCAAAGCCGATAATATTGATGAAATCCCGAAGGAGAAAAAAGAGTGAGTCTGGACCCTGGTAAACTTGATGGCGTTGTGCGCCGGTTCGACGAGCTCAAATCTCTGCTGTCGGGGGGGGCGGTGGATGGCGGTTCGTTTGCCAAGCTGTCGCGCGAATATGCCGAATTATCCCCGGTTGTCGAAGCGGTCGAAAAGGTCAAAAAGCTGCGTTCTGATCTGGACGGTGCGCAGGAAATTCTTGATGACGGCTCTTCTGATCGCGATATGCGCGACATGGCCGAAGCCGAAAAATACGAAATCCTTGAAGAACTGCAAACCGCAGAACACGACGTAAAGCTGTTGTTGCTACCCAAGGATGACGCGGATGAAAAGAACGCCATTCTTGAAATCCGGGCTGGCACCGGCGGTGAAGAAGCCGCCCTGTTTGCGGCCGATCTGTATCGCATGTATCAGCGATATGCCGAAAACCGTGGCTGGAAGTTCGAACAGATGGATGCCAATGAAAACGATATTGGCGGTTACAAGGAAGTGATTGTCAACGTATCGGGGGCCGGTGTGTTTGCACGGCTTAAATTCGAAAGCGGTGTGCATCGTGTGCAACGTGTGCCGGTCACAGAAGGTGGCGGGCGTATTCATACCTCGGCGGCGACTGTGGCTGTTCTGCCCGAGGCCGAAAGCGTTGATATCCACGTTGATCCCAAGGATTTGCGCGTTGATACCTATCGCTCGCAAGGGGCCGGTGGCCAGCACGTTAACACCACTGATAGTGCCGTGCGCATTACCCATATCCCGACCGGTGTGGTTGCCGCCAGTCAGGAAGCAAAATCGCAGCATAAGAACAAAGAGAAAGCGATGAAGATGTTGCTGTCGCGCCTGTATGATCAGGAACGCGAAAGCAAGGATAATGCGCGTGCGGCGGATCGCAAGTCGCAGGTTGGATCGGGGGATCGTTCGGAACGTATCCGGACCTATAACTTCCCGCAGGGGCGTGTGTCCGATCATCGGATCAATCTGACGCTTTATCGCCTGGATGATTTTATCGCCGGTGGCCCATCGGTTGATGAAATGATTGATGCCCTGATCGCCGAAGATCAGGCACAGAAACTGGCCGAGATCGAGAATTGATCAAATGACGGGAAATGATACCCGCACCCCGAATAATGCGGCGACGCTTGGTGATCTGATGACCGAGGCCGTGGCCGCCCTTCGTGATGCCGGTATTGATAATGCGCGTATGGACGCACGCATTCTTTTGTCTGATGCCGCCGGTGTTGACAGCAGCCGTATTGCGGCCTGGCCCGAAGATATCGTTGCGGATGACAAATCCACCAAATTCCGCGACATGATCGCACGCCGTTTGAAACGTGAACCGGTGTCGCGTATTTTGGGTCAACGCGATTTTTGGCGTCACAGCTTTAAGCTTTCCCCTGAAACACTGGACCCGCGCCCTGATAGCGAGACAATCGTCGAACTGGCGCTTGACTGGCTTGAAGACAGGGATGCACCGACGGTGCTTGATTTTGGAACGGGTACCGGGTGTCTTTTGTTGTCGATTATTGGTGATTTGCAAAACGCCCGTGGACTTGGTGTTGATATAAGCGAAGGCGCGGTAGCCTGTGCAGGTCAAAACGCCGATCAATTGGGGTATGGCGGGCAGGTTGAATTTCGCGTTTCCGATTGGGATCAGGCCGTTACGGATGACGAACGGACCAAGGGTTTTGATCTGGTTGTATCCAATCCACCCTATATCACACGTGATGAAATGGATGATCTATCCCCGGAAGTAAGCCGGTTTGATCCGCGTCTGGCCTTAACCGACGAAGGTGATGGGCTTGGTGCGTACCGGATTTTGTCACGGGTGGCGTTTGGCCTCGTCAAACCAGCGGGGTTTGTTATTTTCGAAATTGGTCAGGGGCAGGAAAATGCCGTCGCCCGGCTTTTGGTTGAGGCGGGATTTGTCGGTGTTGAATATCGCGAGGATCTTGGCGGGATTGTGCGGTGTGTTGCCGCGAAAAAGACCCGCTGTGCCGTTGGTCGCTGCGTTATCTGAATGGTATTCCGTACTGCCGCAAAAAAACGGTGAGCATTAAAAAAAACAGTTGGAATAACGCGTCAAGCCATATAAGTTGGTTTTTACGGGCCGGGTGCCCGACGCGCTATGATAGCGCCGTGTTCCCCTGTAAACAGTAACAAATCTCCGTTCCTTTATTGGTATCTGGCTGATTTATCGCGGTGCCTTTTAACCGGTACTGTTTAGCGGGAAATATGTTTTTCAGACGAAGTGGTTCCAGGGCCTTTAAATTGGTCCGGATTTGTCCTTCAACACCAAAGACATGTTGATATGAGAAATAACAATAACAACAACAGTAATAATAGTAACAATAACAACAACAATAATAATAAACGTCCGCGCGGTCGGCCTCAGCCGAATAAACGTCCTGTAAGTCCGAAGTTCCAAACTTTTGATAGCAACGGTCCGGACGGGCGCGTTCGTGGAAACGCCCAGCAAGTTCACGAAAAATACGTTTCGCTGGCCAAGGATTGCACGGATGATCCGGTTTTGGCGGAAAACTATTATCAGTATGCTGAGCATTATCATCGTATTCTGCAGGCGGCGGTTGACTGGGAAAACCAGCGTCGCGAAGAACGCGGTGAAAACAATCGTCCGCAGCGCACGGATCGTAATGAGCGTAGCGACCGCACTGATAGTACGGAGCGTAACGAGCGTACGGATCGTAATGAGCGTAGCGATCGCACTGATAGTGCGGAGCGTAATGACCGTGCTGATCGTAACGAGCGTACAGAGCGTAATGACCGTACGGATCGCAACGAGCGTACGGATCGTAATGATCGTACGGATCGTAATGATCGTACGGAGCGTAATGGTCGGAGCAACAATCGCCCGGTCCGTGACGAGCGCAACGAAAATCAGAATGGCGATGACAGCGACAATGCTGCCAGCCAAGATAACGTTGCAGCGGTTCCTGCGGAAAACACTGCCGATAATGGCGATAACACCGTGAATGAAGCCGTTGCTTCTGCAAGTGAAGCCGTTGTTACTTCTGCGACGGATAAGAATGACGTCGAAGAGGCACCGGTAAAACGCGCACCGCGCGCACGCCGTGCCCCGGCACGTGGTCGTCCGCCTAAAGTCGCAGCAGCCGTTGCTGGCGAAGGCGAACAGCCATCTGTTGAAGTGGTTGCCGCCGCCGATGACGGCGATGTCACAACTGCTGACGGCGAAGAAAAGAAACCTCGCAAGGCTGCTGCGGCAACCAGTCGGACACGTGGTCGTCATCCGACGGCGCGTCGTGGCCGTAGCCGTGCTGCTGGCCGTGAAGATGGCGAAGAAGGTGAAAGCGAAGATAAACCTGCGGAACCTGTTTCCGCCTGATCGCTTGGCCAATATTGAATTCAACAAACCCCGTCGGAGAAATCCTGCGGGGTTTGTTGTTTTGGTCGATGGGCGTGTTTGTTCATGTGCTGGAAGCCAGCTTTACAAGCGTTAACTGTGACTTGGTGCTGCAAAACCTTGCGTTATCAAATGTGTAATATGATGCAACTGGTGATTTTAACTGGTATCACTTTATGGCAATGAGGCCTGCAATATGATCGGTGAACGAAAGACAGTCACATGGGGTGGGGACGCTTCGCCGCAAGACAGGTAATTAATTTGGGGGATCGGTGATGGGTACAGGTTTGTTCCGGGTCATCATGGTGCTGTTATGGGCGCTTGGTGGGATGGTTGTCGCACTTGGCCTGTTTAACGGTGACTATGAAATGGCCCTTTTGGGCGCGGTCTGTTTTATCATTCCGATGTTCCTGCCGCTGGTCGTGATTATGCTAAATCGGATGCAATCGTCATCGGGCAGTAAAGCTCCGTCCTTATCGCCGATGCAGGCTGCGAAGATGAAGGCCGAAGGCCAGTGGGTCAAGGTCGAGGATCTGGATGCACGCAAACTGCTTGAGGCCAAGCCGTCCCTTGTTCTTGGCCGCTGGGGGCCGGAAAAGCGGCTTTTGGGGGCGTCGGGCCTGCGCCGGGTGATTACATTTTCCAGCAAACCCGAAGAATATTACCGCGCCTCGGCCGAGCCAAACGCCCTGCTGCACAGCGGTAGCCTGTTTGTATATGAACGCTTTGGCAGTATTTACCGTGTGGTACAGGACCGTCGAAAAAAGATGGGCCAACGGGTGATCCTGATTGATCCGCATGGGCAGGCCGCTGAGGAAAGTGATCAATTTAATCCGTGCGATTTTATGCGCCCGCAGGGCGAAGGCTTGATCGCCGATGCCGGGGTGATCGCCGATACCCTGTTGGCGCCGGTCTTTGTAAAGGAACTGGACGAGCAGAAAATACGTGTAGCCCGGACGCTTTTGCAGGGTTTTATCGTTTATACATTTCAGAAAAGCCTGAAGGATAATCGAAGCCTTGCGGAAGTCCGGCGCAATTTGGTCATGCCGTCGCAGAGATTTTATCAAATTATTGAAGAACTGATGAGCATAGAATCCGCCGATGGCCGGATTTCCGATGTTGCCCTGACGATCCTTGATATGACCGAGGATCAGCGCATGTCGATTATCGAAGCATGTCGGATGGCAACGGCCGATTTTGATAATCCGGCGATTGCACGGATGATCAGCAGCAGCACATTTGGCGTCGAAGACCTTATTGGCCGACCGGTATCGATCTTTATTGTTGGGCAAATGGGCGGGGACAGTCCCGATACCCAAACCGCATTCAGCCGGGTGATGATTGGTGCCGTGATGCAGTTGATTGGCCGACGTGAATGGAAAAACGGTGATCCCGAATTTCTGGTTCTGTTTGACGGGATCGAGGCCGTCGGTCGCATGCCGCTGTTTGAACGCCTTTTGGGGGGCGGTTTTGGCGATGGCATGATTGTTTGGCCAGGGTTTTCCGGTGTCAGTGGCTTGATGGATGTTTGTCTTAATTGGGAAAACGTTGTGGGCCGGGCCGATGCGATTTCAGTTCTGAGCCAGGATGGGGCGTTCAACCTTGACTGGGTTTCCGGTCTGACAGCGATGTCGAAATTTGATGATACTGGTGGTGGTGGCGGCAATGACCGACCAGTGCATCTGCGCCCGCAAGACAATCAGCCGATTTTGCGATCAGCCGAAGTTGCCCGCTTTCCCGATGATGAACAAATTCTGTTCCGCAAGGGGGTTCCGCCGATCCGCGCCCATCGGATTGATTGGTATCATGACGATATGTTCCACGGGATGGCCGTCCACGCCCCGACCTTTAATTGATGCCGATCAGAGTTTAACAGACGGCAATTGCCGCCTGTTAATGTAGGGCCGCTGTTATCTGGAAAGTCGGGGCAATCTATTGGGTGATGGTGATTGCATCGCCGGGGTGGATGGTGCCGTTTTCAATCGCTTCGACATACACCCCCATATAAAGGTGGTTCAAACCCTTGCGAAGTTGCAGGGGAACATTGATGTCTGACTCGGCAGTGTCAGGATTGACGCTGGTTGCCTTGCATCGGGTGATCGGGTGGATGACGCGAAACTTGATGTCATTGACTTTAACGATCTGGCCTTCTTCCCATTTCAATTCCGTCCAGGGATCAAGCCCGTCAATCAACAGGTTGCCGCGGAACCGCATCGGGTCGATTTCCTTTTGAACGATGCGGTCACTGAAATCGCGTACCGATGCCAGATTGATCACCGAAATATAGGGTTCTTTCATATCGCCAAAGCGGACATCGGGGACCGAATGGATTTTCGGTGTTCCGGCAATATCATTTTTCAAAAACGCCTTGAGGAAATCCTCGATGACAGTGCAGCCCATTTTATCGGCAAGGTTGCCCTTGCAGATGGCGCGACCATTGCGAAGGATCGTTAGTGTTGTGGTGGCGGCGTCATATTCGGTACCAAGTTCGGCCAGTTTGGGCGTGTTCACCAATTGCAGGAAATTGCTTTTGCGGGCCCATTCATGGATGCCATCCTGCCCGACCGATGATTGGGTCGCGATGATGAAACGGCGATCATCTTGCAACATCTGATGTGCACTGATTTCGGCAGAAGGCATTTCAATGCCGCGCAACCCTTTGACAGGATAACGGTTGATGGCTTTAAGCTGGACGGTCATGACGTTCGATCCTGTTTGGCCCATGATGCATGTTGGAAACGCGGCGATCTGACATGCGGGCCGACTATATGACAAGAGGCGACGTTAAAGGCTTGTATTCCCAAGGGCAAGTATTCCAATTGTTATTCTGACGTCAAATCATTCAAGAATGCCAACCCATTTGCCTGCATTCTTGAATGATGCTGCGTCGGATAATTAATTCTTGCCGCTTTTGCCGGGGAATTACCTTGCAAACATCCTGAACTGAGACATATCAAAGACGTCGGCGATGGAAAGATTGATAATTTCTATTGTGGATGAAACCACTTAAGGTCGCGGATGCTTCAGTGAAGGTCCGCATGGTGTAGTACTGTTAGCTCAAGGAGTAACAGGCATGGAATTTGAAAAGTTTACGGACCGGTCCAAAGGTTTTCTTCAGTCTGCGCAATCACTGGCGCTGCGTGAAAACCATCAGCAATTTGTACCAATCCATTTGTTGAAAGTGCTGCTGGACGACGAAGAAGGCTTGGCAGCCAATCTTATCAAGGCAGCGGGTGGAAAGCCCAAAGTCGCACAAACCAGATGCGCCGAAGAACTGGCCAAGCTGCCCAAGGTATCGGGCGGAAATGGACAGATTTACCTGTCATCTGAATTTGCCCGTTTGGTTGATCAGGCGCAGGAAGTGGCAAAAAAGGCTGGTGACAGTTATGTCACGGCGGAACGTTTGCTGCTGACCATTGCGCTTGATCCGAAATCAACTGCGGGCAAGGTTCTGGCGGATGCGGGGCTTACCGCACAGGCCCTTAACGGCGCGATCAACGATATTCGCAAAGGTCGCACGGCGGACAGTTCCGGGGCTGAAAGCCAGTATGACGCCCTTAAAAAATATGCCCGCGATCTGACCGAGGCCGCCCGCGAAGGCAAACTTGATCCGGTGATTGGCCGGGACGAGGAAATCCGCCGTGCCATTCAGGTCTTGTCGCGACGGACCAAGAACAATCCGGTGCTGATCGGTGAACCCGGTGTTGGTAAAACTGCCATAGCCGAAGGTCTGGCACTGCGTATCGTTAAGGGCGATGTACCCGAAACGCTTAAGGACAAGAAACTTTTATCGCTTGATCTTGGGGCGTTGATTGCCGGTGCCAAATTCCGTGGCGAGTTCGAAGAACGTCTGAAAGCGGTTATGTCCGAGATCGAGGCCGAAGCAGGTCAGGTCATTTTGTTCATCGACGAATTGCACACATTGGTCGGGGCAGGCAAGGCTGAGGGATCGATGGATGCCTCGAACCTGTTGAAGCCAGCACTGGCGCGCGGTGAACTTCATTGCGTTGGTGCAACCACGCTTGATGAATACCGCAAGAATATCGAAAAAGACGCGGCCCTTGCGCGGCGTTTCCAGCCGGTATTTGTATCTGAGCCGACGGTTTCCGACACGGTTTCGATCTTGCGCGGGATTAAGGAAAAATACGAACTCCATCACGGGGTGCGTATTGCCGATAATGCACTGGTCGCGGCGGCAACGCTTTCTAACCGGTACATTACGGATCGGTTTTTGCCTGACAAGGCCATCGATTTGATGGATGAGTCTGCATCGCGCCTGCGGATGGAACTGGATTCCAAGCCCGAGGAAATTGACGAGCTTGATCGCCGGATTATTCAGCTTAAGATTGAACGTGAAGCCCTTAAAAAGGAAGAGGATCAGGCATCGAAAGATCGTCTTGGCCGTCTGGACAAAGAGCTTTCTGAACTTGAAGGAAAATCGGCCGAGCTGACCGCGAAATGGGAAGCCCAGAAAAAGGAACTGGCGGCATCGACCCATATCAAGGAACAACTTGATCAGGCGCGCGGCGAACTGGAACGCGCCATGCGTGACGGAAGCCTTGAACGTGCCGGGCAGCTTCAATACGAAGAAATTCCGGCATTGGAACGGTTGCTTGAACGGGCCGAAGACGATCAGTCCGACGGCATGAAAGAAGAAGCGGTAACTGAAAAACATATTGCTTCTGTCGTGTCGCGCTGGACGGGTATTCCGGTTGATAAAATGCTGGAAGGCGAACGCGAGAAACTTTTGGGCATGGAAGACATTCTGCGCAAACGCGTGGTGGGTCAGGATGAAGCCGTCAAGTCGATTGCGAATGCTGTACGGCGTGCCCGTGCCGGATTGCAGGACCCGAACCGTCCAATGGGATCGTTCCTGTTCCTTGGTCCGACAGGGGTGGGTAAAACCGAATTGACCAAGGCGCTTGCACAGTTCCTGTTTGATGATGAACAGGCGATGGTCCGCATTGATATGTCGGAATTCATGGAAAAGCATGCGGTGTCGCGTCTTATCGGTGCGCCCCCGGGATATGTTGGCTATGAAGAAGGCGGTTCTCTGACCGAGGCAGTTCGGCGTCGTCCCTATCAGGTGGTTTTGTTCGATGAAGTCGAAAAAGCCCACCCGGATGTGTTCAACGTTCTGCTTCAGGTTCTTGACGAAGGTCGATTGACCGATGGGCAGGGCCGGACCGTTGATTTCCGCAATACGTTGATTATTCTGACTTCTAACCTTGGTGGTGACATTCTTGCCAATCAGGAAGCCGGTCATGACAGCGGCGAATTGCGCAGTCAGGTGATGGAAATTGTTCGGGCATCGTTCCGTCCAGAATTCCTGAACCGGTTGGACGAGGTGCTTTTGTTCCATCGTTTGCAACGTGAACAGATGGGCAAAATTGTCGAGATTCAATTGAGCCGCCTTGATAAGTTGCTGTTGGATCGCAAGATTACGCTGGAATTGGATGAGCTTGCCAAAAGCTGGCTTGCCGATAAGGGATATGACCCGGTTTATGGCGCACGTCCGCTTAAACGGGTGATCCAGCGGTATCTGCAAAATCCGTTATCGATGCAGATTCTTGATGGGTCCATCAATGATGGTGATACCGTCCCGGTTTCAGCAGAAGGTGGCCATTTGTTATTGAATGGCAAGAAGGTCGAGCTGGTCGATTGATCTGCCTTGACGCCTGATCTTTGTAAAACCCCGGTCATTGATCGGGGTTTTGCCTTTTCATCGTCACGATATCGTAGCAGGATGGTATAAATCTGAAACCAAAGGGACGGTCATGAAAAACCAACCGGCAAAATTCAAAACATTCGCGCGGCTGATTGCATCGGCATCCGTTCTGGCGCTGCTGGCCGGGGCCGGAAATACGGCATCCGCGCAGTCGTTTTTTGACAAGGCCAAAGAAGCCCTTGGCGGTGTTATGGAAAAGTCCGGAACGTCGACATCGGAAAGCAGTTCCACGTCGCTGGCGGGATTGTCCCAGGACACCATTGCCGATGGATTGAAACAAGCCTTGGGCAAAGGGGTTGAGGTCGTTACCAGCAATCTTGGTGTTACCGATGGTTTTAATGCCGATCCGGTGGCGCATATCCCGTTGCCCGATACGGTCAAGCGTGTTCAATCATTGCTCAGTGCTGCCGGGCTTGGCAGTTACGGCGAAGAAATCGAACTTCGGATGAACCGGGCGGCTGAAACCACCATGAAGGATGCCGGGGGCATTTTGGTCGACGCGGTCAGCCAGATGACCCTTGATGATGCCAAGGGCATTTTGGAAGGTCCGGATGATGCGGCAACATCCTATCTTCGCCGTGTCTCGGGAACGAATATCGAGGATAAGCTGCGCCCGGTCATCACCGATGCCATGTCCGATACCGGTGCCTTGCAATTATATGATCAAATGATGGGGCAATATGCGACCCTGCCAATGGTGCCCGATGTTAAGGCATCCCTGACCGATCATGCGACGGAAAAGGCGATGGATGGGCTTTTCTATTACATCGCACAGCAAGAAGCCGATATCCGCAGTGATCCGGCACAATGGACCACGGATGTTCTGAAAAAGGTCTTTTCAGCTGTTAACTAAATTGTATCGATCCTGACCTTAGTGCAAGGACGCTGGCAGGGATTGCCAGCGTTTGCGCATGGCGTCGATCTTGTCATCCGGGACGCCGTGAATATTGCCAAACCGGCCATGGCATTCGATGATTTGAAGCGAGACATGATGGCGTTCCGCCATATCGAGATAGGCCTGCATTTCCCAGATTTCACTGAATGTATTGGCCACGATCACACTTTGACCAAGCGAAAGGTTCTTTTCGCATTCGGTTTCGCATTGGCTGTGCGCATCGCGTAATTTGCGCCCGTCAAACCGGTAATTTCCCGCCCTGTCGATCATGAATTGATCGGCTTCCAGATGGCAGGCACCGTTTGATGTGCTAATCGTTTCGGCCAGCGTTGATTTACCTGATCCGGGAAGCCCCCGGATCAGGGTCAAGGTTGGTTTTTGGGAGGAACGAATTGTCATTTCCCCTGATTATGATCCGCTGCGCTTGCGCTGATAAAGCGCATTAAGTTGCGCGCCATAAGCGTCACGGATTTTGTGGCGACGGATTTTCATCGACGGGGTCAGCATTTCGTTATCGATTGAAAACGCTGTCTCGGCAAAGATAAAGCTTCGGACTTTTTCAATCGTTGAGACGCGCCGATTGACGATGTCGATGGCAGATCGGATTTTCTTGCGGAATTCTTCGTTGGTGCCAAGGGCATCGATGTTGTTGTCGATCCCGTTTTCTTTGGCGAACTCGCGCATGAAATCTTCGTCCGGCCACAAGACCGCGACCAGATAGGGTTTATCATCGCCGTAAACCATGGCTTGGGAAATTTCGGTCTCAAGGGTCAGAAGCCCCTCGATCCGCTGTGGCGAGATATTGTCGCCCCCCGAATTGACGATGATATCCTTTTTGCGGTCTGTGATGACAAGGCTGCCTTCTTCGTCGAACTTGCCGATATCGCCGGTATGCAACCAGCCATCAATGATGGCGGCAGCGGTGACTTCTGGCAGGTTCCAGTAACCTTTCATCATGCTTTCGCCGCGCAGCAGGATTTCACCATCGTCGGCAATCTTGGCCTCGGCCCCGACCATTGGCGGGCCGACCGAACGCAGTTTGTTGTTTTCGGCACGGTTGCACGAAACCACCGGGGAAAATTCGGTTTGGCCGTATCCTTGCAGGACGCGAATGCCGCACGATACGAACAAGACGCCCAATTCGTAGTTTAGCGGCCCGCCACCCGATACCATTGCCTTGATCCGCCCCCCGAAACGCTGACGTAATTTCCGGCGCAGCAGGATTTCGCATAGCAGGTTCTGAATTTTTTCGATCAGGGTCAGATGCTGTTTTTCATAAGTCTTGCGGCCAAGCTTTAGCGTCAGGTTAAACAGTTTTTGTTTGAGGCCGCCTTCCTTTTCGACCATGCGGCTCATACGCTGATAAAGCATTTCATAAAGGCGCGGCACGGCCGTCATGATGGTTGGGCGGACTTCGGCCAGGTTGGCGGCCAGCTTGTCAATGCTTTCGGCGTAATAGATTTGGGCGCCGATGCTCATGGGGAAGTAAAGCCCGGCGGTATGTTCATAGGAATGTGACAGCGGCAGGAAAGACAGGAAGACTTCGTCCTCGATGCCCAGTGTTTCGATGATGTCAAACGCCCCCATGCAGTTTGACAGGATCGCGCCATGGCTTAACATCACACCCTTGGGCGCGCCGCCGGTGCCCGATGTATAAATCAGGCAGGCCAGTTGATCGCGCTTAATGCCTGAAACCCAGGCGTCAACATCATCGGTCAGACCGCGACCCTGCGAAATCACATCCTGCCAGCGGGTGATGGTGATATCGCCGACAAAGCTTTGGCCCCAGTCTTCCATCGTGATTGCATGACGGCAGCGACCACTATCAAGGGCAGCGTGCAAAAATGGCTGGGCCAGTTTTTTGGTCGAAATAATGGCAATGCCCGCACCGCTATCTTCGATCGCGTGCAAATGATCGCGTTCGGTATTGGTGGTATAGGCCGGAACCGTTAAGGCGCCGACACACATGATTGCCAGATCGGCAATACCCCATTCGGTGCGGTTCTCCGACACCAGAAGAACCCTGTCGCCGGGGCGGACACCGATTTTGTAAAGCGACCTTGCCAGGGCGCGCACCTGATCGGCGGCGTCATTCCAACTGGTCGCAATAAATTCCCCAGTCTCGCCGTCCTTGGTCCATAAGAACGGTGCATCCCCGTATTTTTCAGCTTGTTTGAAAAACATCGACGGCAAGTTCTGCCAATCGGCATAATCCTGCAGTTTCGTCATGACGCTTCCTTGCCTGGTTGTCGTTTCTATTGTCGTTAAAACAGTGATCTTTGCGTCACTGTTCAGGCCGAGGCCCGGCCGTGATGGTAATGCTTGTCGGTGGCTTCGAAAAGCACTGTCTTTTCCATCGCAGATACGCCCGACTGATCGTTTTTGTTATCAGGGATTGCGTTATTGCGCAGCCGGAAAATGATGATCGGGGCGTTCAAATGCGTGGCAAGTCACATCATTGGAAAAATTCGTTGATATTGATTGATCTTAGCGATTTCCCAAGCCGGGTTCAAACCGCTATTGTTAATCTGAAATTTCGCCCGGTTCGTATGCTGATAATGGCAAAGCTGTGATCTGCACTGGCATAGCTGGCTTTGGCATCATATATCGGGCATGAGTGTTTGGGACCGCAAAGGTCCGATTGCCTTATTGACTGTCTGGAGGACAAATGAACGCGATCGACAAGAATTTGCCGACTTGGGATCTGACCGATCTCTATAACGATCCCAAAGACCCGGCCATCCGGCGCGATCTTGATGATGCCAAAGCCCGTTCTGATGCCTTCCAGAAAACCTATCAGGGCAAGCTTGCCGGTCTTTCGGGCGATGAACTTGCCGCTGCAATTGCCGAATACGAAGCCGTTAGCGAAGTGTGCGGCCGGATCGGCTCGTTTGCGCAGCTGCTGTATGCCGGGGATGGCTCGGACGCGGCCATTGGCCAGTTCTATCAATCCGTTCAGGAAGAAATGACCAGCATTTCCAGCCTGTCGCTGTTCTTTGGGCTTGAAATCAACCGCATTGAAGAAGACGTTCTTTCGGCGAAATATGACGAAAGCGAAGCCCTTCGCCGCTATCGTCCGTGGTTGGATGAAAACCGGGCGTTTCGCCCGCATCAGCTTTCGGATGAGGTCGAGCAGGTTTTGCATGAGCGCCGCGTTGCCGGATCAAGTGCCTGGGTGCGTTTGTTTGATCAGACGATGGCCGATCTTCGTTTCCCGTTGAACGGTGAAGACCTGACGATGTCCGATGTCGCCAATATGCTGTCTTCGACCAAGGTCGAGGAACGCAAGGCGGCTGCCAAATCCATCGGTGATGTGCTGGGCAAGAACATCAAACTTCTGGCCCATATCACCAATACGCTGGCCAAGGACAAGGAAATTGACGACCGGTTGCGCAAATTTGCAACCCCGGTTTCGGCACGCAACCTGTCCAATCAGGTCGAAGACGAAGTGGTCGAAGCGCTTAATTCCGCTGTGGCAAGCAGCCATGCCGATCTGTCGCATCGATATTACCGCCTGAAAGCCAAATGGTTTGGGGTTGATCAGCTTGATTATTGGGATCGCAATGCACCGCTGCCCGATGATGATGACCGTCATATCGCATGGGAAACCGCGCGCAGCACGGTTCTGAAAGCCTATGGTGAGTTCTCGCCGGAACTGGCGGAAGTTGGTCAGAAGTTCTTTGATAATCCATGGATTGATGTGCCGCCGCGTGCCGGAAAATCATCGGGGGCTTTTGCCCATCCGACGGTGCCATCGGCCCATCCGTATCTGTTGCTGAACTATCATGGCAAAACCCGCGATGTGATGACACTGGCCCATGAACTTGGCCATGGCGTGCATCAGGTTTTGGCGGGCGAGCAGGGCTATTTCCTGTCTGATACGCCATTGACCCTGGCCGAAACCGCATCGGTTTTTGGGGAAATGCTGACCTTCCAGTCGATGTTGCGGGCGGAAACTGATCCGAAGATGAAGCGCATCATGTTGGCCGGCAAGGTTGAGGATATGCTCAACACCGTCGTGCGTCAGATTGCGTTCTTTGAATTTGAAAAACGCGTTCATGAAAAACGCCGTGAAGGTGAATTGACGGTTGATGAGATCGGCGAGATCTGGATCGCCGTACAACATGAAAGTCTGGGCGATGCGATTAAATACGAGGACGAGTATAAATATTACTGGTCCTATATCCCGCATTTCATCCATTCGCCGTTTTATGTCTATGCCTATGCGTTTGGCGATTGCCTCGTAAATTCACTGTATGACGTTTACGAAAATGCCGAAGACGGTTTCTCGCAGAAATATTTTGATATGCTGAAAGCGGGCGGCACCAAACGGCATCAGGAATTGCTGGCACCGTTTGGTTTGGATGCGTCCGACCCGGCATTCTGGCAACGCGGTTTGAACATGATCAAACGCATGATCGACGAGTTGGAGGAGCTTTCCTAAGATGAGCGATGACGACGATTACACCGCCCCTTCGGAAGAAAATCGTTTCGGCGGGCGGGTTCGTCGTTATGCCAAGGTGGGGGCGTCGGCCGGGAAACTGGCCGCGCGCCTTGCCACAGGAAAAATGTTCGGCGGCGATATTGATCATGCAAAATACGCCGCCGAGCTAACATCCGCGCTTGGCGGGCTTAAGGGCCCGTTGATGAAGGTCGCGCAAATTCTGTCGACCATCCCCGATGCCCTGCCCAAGGAATACACCCAGGCCCTTGCCACCCTTCAGGCCGATGCGCCCAGCATGGGGTGGTTGTTTGTCAAACGTCGCATGCGCAGCGAACTTGGCGCGGGGTGGCAATCCCGCTTTGCTGAGTTTAGCCATGATGCGGTGGCGGCGGCATCACTGGGGCAGGTTCACCGTGCGACGCTTTTGGATGGGCGCGATGTCGCCTGCAAACTGCAATATCCAGATATGTCAGCAACGGTTGAGGCCGACCTTAAACAGCTACGTGCCGCCTTTGCAATTTATCGCCGTTATGACAGCGCGATTGATGCCGAAAATATCCAGTTGGAACTGAGTGCTCGCCTGCGCGAGGAGCTTGATTACGAACGCGAAGCCCAAAATATGGGGCTTTATCGTCATATGCTGGTGGCCGAGGATTGCGTGCATGTGCCCGAACCGGTTGCAGAATTGACGACCAAGCGTCTGTTGACCATGACTTGGCAAACGGGCCAGAAATTCCAGAACTTTCTTGATGGAAATCCCGATCAGAAAGCGCGCAATCAGGTGGCGCTGAATATGTTCCGGGCGTGGTATGTGCCGTTTTATCGCTATGGTGTGATCCATGGTGATCCGCATCTTGGCAACTATTCGCTCCGCGATGATGGTACGGTTAATCTGCTTGATTTTGGCTGTATCAGGATCTTTACACCCACCTTCGTCAATGCCGTGATTACGTTGTACGAGGCGCTTCGTGACAGGGACGAGGAAAAAGCGGTTCATGCCTATCAAAGCTGGGGCTTTGATAATCCATCACGGGAATTGATTGATGTTCTGAACATCTGGGCCGGATTTGTTTATGGCCCGATCCTTGATGATCGGGAACGCCGGATGGATGAAACCAATTCGGTGGCCTATGGCGCAGAAGTTGCCGGGAAAGTTCATCGGGAACTGCGACGTGTCGGTGGCGTCAAGCCGCCGCGTGAATTTGTTCTGGTGGACCGGGCGGCCGTTGGGCTTGGCGCAGTGTTCCTGCGTCTTGATGCGCATCTGAACTGGTATCAGATTTTCAATGATCTGGTCGGTGGTTTTGATGTTGATAAGCTTGCGCGTAATCAGGAAACAGCCCTGCAATCTGTGGGGTTGGTCCGCCCCGAAGACTGATTATCCCTTGCGCTTATAAACGCAATCTTCTGGTCGCATTGTTATGCATGACGTTTGGGGGCGTCCTGAATTGCATCGGCAAATTTGCGCATCAGCCGTGCCAGATCGTCGATATCTTGTTGGTCCCATTCTTCAAATATTGCCAGACCAAGCCGTTCACGCGCCTGATCTATGGCGTCGGTCATTTTCTTGCCGGTGGGGGCGATGATTGCGTGTCGGACGCGTTTATCGGCCTGCCCCGGTTCGCGTTTGATCAGGTCGAGGCTTTCAAGTTTGGCGACCTGTCTGCTGACGGTGGTGTGGTCACGGCCAACCCGGTCGGCCAAATCAACAACCCCGATCGGACCCAGTTTTTCAATAACGACCAGTAACGGGAACAGGGCGCGATCCAGCGTGATGCCTGCTTCATTCATCATGTGTTCGTCGCGTTGCGGGCGGTTCATGACGCTGATGATATCGATCAGGGCGGTGTGAAGGGTTCTCATCTGTTTTTTAATATGTGTATTTTGCACGCTTTTCGTTGACACGAAGTGTTCCCCAATTTATGTGAATAATACACGCACTATTGCATGGCGCATGGTGGCGATGCCATGGGAATTTGTGGTGGAACTCTTGGTCTTTTTACGTAGACCAAGCCGGAGCCACCACGATGCGACCCGTTACATATCGGATGACATAATGCAGAAATTTCTTTCCTTACGCAGTTGGGCGACGCAACTCACAATCGGCTCCTTTCTGTTGATGTCGGGAACGGGAATTCTTTTGTTTTTTGAATTTGAAGAAGGACTTACAGCCGTCGTCCATCAATGGCTGTCCTGGTTCTTTGTTATCGGAGCCGTGGCGCATATTGTCATCAATTTTCGACCCTTCAAAAGTCGCCTGAAATCCGGCTGGGGTAAGGCCTGTGTGGTGGTCTTTGGTGTCGCTTTTATGGCATCCTGTTTTTCCTGGGGAATGGTAACCGGCCCGCAATTGGAGCGCCCGATTGAGGAGGCACTGGTTTATGCACCCTTGTCTGCATTGGCGGCGGTAAGTCAGATCAGTTCGGATGACCTGATCCGAAAGCTTGCAGGGCACGGCGTTACCGCAAGCAGCAACCAATCGATTTATGATTTGTCGATCCGTTCCGGTGTTGACGAGAATGAATTGCTTGGATTTGTTTTTTTGTCGAATTGATATCGGCCAACCTGTTCTCGATATGCAGGCTGCGTGACATATGCCTTTGTTTCGCGCGGCCCGATTGATCGGGGCAAGGTGCAATCTGCAATCTGATAAACGGTTGGTTCCTGTGGCGTCGAAACCGAATCGTCCGACCTGTATTTATCAGATGCGAATAGCAGCGCGCGCGAAAGAGGATGCAATTCCTGATTTCGACGGGCATTGTTTGTCTGGCACAAGTCCGGCAACAAGCGATTTTTTCATTTTCCCTGCTTGCCTCATGGTTGATTTGGTGAAAACCTATGGGTGTGTTTGTCAATTAAAGTTAACTTTTCACGATGGCTGAAAATAGGGGAAACTATCGCAAATCAATGGCCTAATTCTATCTTGTCAGGATCAGGACCTGTTACCGGATGGAAATAATCTGTGCGGAAAGTCGCACATGATTGCATTGATGTGATGTGAACTTAAATTAAGTTAAACTGATTTTTTATCGGTTTTTGATATTGTCGAAGCCGGGAAGAAATCGCATCTTGCATTCAGCGCAGACAAGGCAGGGCGTCATTGATTGTTTGTCCTGAGCACCAGTGGCGGGTGGGACCTGACTTGTTACCAAGGCTTTGCGGCCTTGGAGTGCGTGGTGGGAAAGCGGGCGGTTTCTTCTGTTAAAGCGGAAGAACCGCCTTTTTTCTTCCCGGGCAAGGGGTATCGTGGCCAATCTGGTGCGTTGCGTGCCAGATATGGATCACGTTGTATAAAAACGATAAAAACAAAAATACCGTGCTTATTCATGATGTTTAGGGAAGGAGGTTGAACGCGATGAAACTGGCCGTTCCAAAGGAAATATGGCCCGGGGAAAAGCGCGTTGCCGTCACGCCAGACACCGTCAAGAAATTGATTGGTCTGGGGTTTGACGTTGCAATCGAAGCTGGTGCCGGAACAGATGCCGCCATACCGGATGATCGCTTTGTCGATGCCGGGGCGACAATCGTCAAAACGATGAAAGCCACCGTCAAGGATGCCGATGTCATCCTGAAGGTGCGCCCGCCGGTGGTGGATGGCAAAACCGACGAGCTTGCCGCCTATAAAAAGGGTGCAGCCGTTATTGCCTTGCTGGATCCCTATGATCGCAAGGATCTTATTGAAAAAATGGCGACGGCGGGGGTTTCGTCCTTTGCCATGGAACTGATGCCGCGTATTTCACGCGCACAGTCGATGGATGTTCTGTCGTCGCAGTCCAATCTGGCCGGTTATCGTTCGGTTATTGATGCCGCCCATGAATTTGGCCGGATTTATCCGATGATGATGACGGCCGCCGGGACCTTGCCGCCCGCCCGTATTGTTATTGTCGGCGCTGGTGTTGCCGGGCTTCAGGCCATCGCAACGGCCAAGCGTCTTGGTGCGGTGGTGTCCGCGTTTGATGTGCGCCCGGCTGTTAAGGAACAAGTGCAATCCCTTGGCGGGACTTTTATCGAAGTCGACGAAGACGATGCTGCCGATGGTGAAACATCTGGTGGTTACGCCAAAGAAATGTCGGATGAGTACAAGGCCAAACAGGCTGCCAAGCTTAAAGACGTTTTGGCCAAAACCGATATCGTGATTACCACGGCCCTGATTCCGGGCCGACCTGCGCCGCAAATCGTCACTGCCGATATGGTGGCGGGCATGAAGCCGGGATCGGTGATTATCGATCTTGCGGCGGAACGTGGCGGCAATGTTGCCGGGGCGAAACTTGGCGAAACAATTGTCACGGCCAATGGTGTTAAAATTATTGGCCCGGAAAACATCACAAGTTCCGTCGCCACCGACGCGACCGCGATGTATGCCAAGAACCTTTTGAACTTCATCACGCTGTCGGTCGACAAGGATAAGGGCACGCTGGCCTTTGATCCCAAAGACCAGATTATTGCCGAAACCATGCTGACCTGTGATGGCAAGGTTGTTCATCCGAAATTCGGTGGCGAGGAGGTGGCAAATGGCTGATCAATCCGTAACCCAGAATGCAAACGAGCTGCGCGATGCAGCCCTGGGGCTGGCCGAAAAGGCCGCAAAGCTTGCCGATAATCTGGCCCATCAGGCCGGTGATATGGCAACGAGCGCAACCACGGTTGTCCATACAAGCGGTGTTAGCCCGACGGTGCTTGGCCTGACGGTGTTTGTTCTGGCCTGCTTTGTTGGCTATTACGTTGTGTGGAAAGTTACCCCCGCCCTTCATTCGCCGTTGATGGCGGTGACCAATGCCATTTCATCGGTGATTATTGTTGGTGCGCTTTTGGCGGCTGGCCCGATTGAAATGAACCTGTCCAAGGTCATGGGTTTCCTTGCCGTGGTGCTGGCATCGGTCAACATCTTTGGCGGTTTCATCGTGGCGCAGCGCATGCTGCACATGTTTAAGAAAAAGAAGTAGGGGGAACACACAATGTCGGAAAACCTGTCGGCTTTTCTGTATCTGGTGGCGTCCGTCTGCTTCATTTTGTCGCTGCGCGGTTTGTCTTCACCGGAAACGGCACGTAACGGGAATATCCTTGGCATGGTGGGGATGGCGATTGCCATTCTGACCACCTTGGCATCGCCCGAAGTCGTGTCATACACCACGATCATTGTCGGTATTTTGCTTGGCGGTGCGATTGGTACAGTCATCGCGCTTAAGATCAAGATGACAGCACTGCCACAGCTTGTTGCGGCGTTTCACTCGCTGGTTGGTTTGGCGGCGGTATTTGTCGCCAGCGCGGCGCTTTATTCGCCGGGTGCCTATGGCATTGGCACGGCGGGTAATATTGGCGCGGCCAGCCTGATTGAAATGGGCCTTGGCGTTGCCATTGGGGCGATTACCTTCACCGGTTCGCTGGTGGCCTTTGGTAAATTGCAGGGCATTGTTTCAGGAACCCCGGTGCGCTTTACCGGGCAACATATGCTTAACCTTGCGATTGCCATCGGTATTTTGGTGTTTGGCATTATTGTTGTCACAACTGAAAGCCATATGGCGTTCTGGATACTGGTTGCACTGGCACTTGTGCTGGGTATTACCCTGATCATCCCGATTGGCGGGGCGGATATGCCGGTTGTTGTCTCGATGCTGAACTCCTATTCGGGGTGGGCGGCATGTGGCATCGGCTTTACGCTTCAGAACAACGCATTGATCATTACCGGTGCGCTGGTGGGCGCGTCGGGGGCGATCCTGTCCTACATCATGTGCAAGGGCATGAACCGATCGATCTTTAACGTCATCTTTGGCGGTTTCGGGACCGATGCGAGGGCCGCGGCAGCGACCCTTGGCAGCGATGGCGATCGGACGGCCAAATCAGGCTCCAGCGATGATGCGGCCTTTATCATGAAGAATGCATCCAGCGTCATTATCGTGCCGGGTTATGGCATGGCGGTGGCACAGGCACAGCATGCGCTTCGTGAAATGGGTGATATTCTTAAGGCCGAAGGTGTCAATGTTCGCTATGCCATCCACCCGGTGGCCGGACGTATGCCGGGCCATATGAACGTGCTGTTGGCCGAGGCCAATGTGCCCTATGACGACGTGCTTGAAATGGACGAAATCAACCGCGATTTCGGTACGGCGGATGTGGCCTTTGTGATTGGTGCCAACGATATCACCAACCCGGCGGCCAAAACCGACCCGTCTTCACCGATCTTCGGCATGCCGATCCTAGAGGTCGAAAAGGCCAAAACGGTGCTGTTCATCAAACGTTCGATGTCGGCTGGTTACGCCGGTATTCAGAACGAGTTGTTCTTTAAAGACAACACGATGATGCTGTTTGGGGACGCCAAAAAGATGTGCGAAGAAATCGTCATGCATCTCGATAACTGATCGAATATTACAGTTCGGACAAAAAGGGCGGCCATTGGTCGCCCTTTTTGTTGTTTGGCCTTCCGAAATCATTTTAGGATGGGTAACAAACTGCCATATGTGCCGAGGTCTGAAATGCCATCTTTATTTGATGTCCGGATTGAGACTGAACGACTGATCTTGCGGTGTGTCGAGGAAACGGACGCCGATGCTATTTCAGCCTTGATGACGTCAGACATTAGCCGTTGGTTGGCATCATGGAAGATACCTTATACACGTGAAATGGCACTTAAGCGGATAGAAGATAGCCGACAGAAAGCATTGGACGGCGAAGCTCTGCCATTGGCGGTTGTTGAAAAGCGAACCGGTGATTTTATCGGGTGGGTGTCTCTTTATCGTTATGCTGCGAATCCTGATCGCGGTGTTGTGGGGTATTGGCTTGGTCAGCCGTTTCAGGGAAAAGGATATTTTCGGGAAATTGGCGCGGCCTTTTTGCAGACGGGGTTCCGCTTGTTTGAACTCGCCGTTATTGAGGCAGGTGCCCAGCTTGAAAATGAAGCATCATTTGGGGTGATGCGATCCTGGGGAATGCGTGAAGGTGAAACACGTACGGATTATTCCTCTGCACGGGATCGCGAGGAGTTGTGCAGATATTTCGAAATCACCCGGGAAGATTTCGAAATATGATATGTCCTGATTATCGGGCAAAAAACCAACCTGCCCGGTTTGCTCCGATGCAGATCTGGCTTTAAGGCATATCCGATTTTAAGCTGATAACCTCGCCATCAACTGTGAAATTGCCGTATCCGCAATGATGGATCGTGCGCGGCGTTTTTTGCATCGGGTCGCGCCATGCGTGAACGACTTCGAGCACGAAGATGTTGTAGTCCTTGACCATGCGGGTATCACGGACCTGACATTCCAGATTGGCGAAACATTGGGTGATCAGCGGCGCGCTGACGTCCCTGGCCGGGGCAGGGGTTAGGTTGAAAGTTGCAAACTTGTCTGTTTCGCGGCCCGAACAATTGCCAATGCCAACCACGGCTTCGGCCATTTCCACGGATGGAATGGCGATCACGCATTCGCCTGTTTTGTGCAGAGCTTCATAGCTGTGGTCGCCAGCACTGACCACGCAGGCAATCATCGGCGGGGTGAATTCGACCATCATGTGCCAGGACATGGTCATGACATTGTTTTGACCATCATCAGATGTGGTCAGCAACACCACCGGTCCCGGTTCGATCAACTGATAGACTTTTTCAAGCGGATAGGGTTCGGGCTGCATGGGGCGTCCTCCGGCCTTTGATTTGCTTTGGCCAGCAGGGTATCAAAAATCGTCTTGGTTGAAATTGATATATGATATTGACGCCGTGGCGGCGAAGGGGCAGGGCAGAAAAACCAAACCCGCCCGGATTGCTCCGAGGCGGGCTTGGCGCACGGGTCCGATTTTAGCGAACTAAAACCGACCGTGCAGTATCACGTTCGAGGAACCCCGAAAGTGAAAAAGACTAGAAGCCTTCG
>TARA_R110000868_G_scaffold144960_4_pt1 | contig 82201 bp, 71 predicted proteins | sample TARA_R110000868 | Tara Oceans TARA_R110000868 (sample SAMEA4397489) | marine metagenome | biome: Polar Biome; feature: [SRF] surface water layer (ENVO:00010504); material: water (ENVO:00002006), including particulate matter (ENVO:01000060) such as... | depth 5 m | reverse complement strand
GATTGTTGTTGCAATCATCGGTATATTGGCTGCTATCGCGATTCCAAGTTACAGCATTTATATTCGCCATACGCTATTGCGTAGTGCTGGCGAAGGAATCGTCAGTGATTTAAATTTTGCACATTCAGAATCGATGCGCCGAGATACCAGCGTTTACACAGCGTTTTCTCCCGTTACCGATTGGTGTTATGGCAGTTCAACCTCTTCTGCATGTGATTGCACCGTTGCCAAAGGTGTAACCGATGCCTGTGAAATTAACAGCATGCTTTATGCGGTTAACAATACGGAATTCCCTAATATTGCTATGACGCTGAATGGTTTGACGAGTAACGAAATTAATTTTACCTCGCCGCGAGGGCTGCCAGAAAATATTGCTATTAATGGAAGTGGGACTATCACGTTAACGAATACCGATGGTGAATCAGTTGTGATTACTGTTTATGGTACTGGTCGTGTTGATGTTTGTTCTGATGCAATTGTAGGGGTCGACGATTGCAGCTAATTAGTTTACAAAAGCAGCGAGGTCTCGCTGTGTTATCAACAGCGTTGGTTATGCTCTTACTGATTGGGATTGCTTCAGTTTCTGTTAGTCACTTAATCTTAACTCAATCTCGTTCAAACGCCAGTGGACTGCGTGCCCAGCAAGCTTATTATGCTGCACAAGCCGGTTTAGATTATGCCATTATCCAAGGCATTGGTTTGTACCCCTATGCAGTTTCCGGTGGACCTTCAGCTTGGCAATATCCGATATTGAATGGATACTTAGCTGCTGATTTGGTTAATCCGAATAGTTCAGGTGAAATAACCAATATTTATTATAATTACCAAGGGTCCTTTATGCAGATTAAAGCGACTGGCACGAGTCAAGGCGGTGATATTTCACGTACCGTTTGTGTCAACATTGCTGAAAAAAATGGTACGACTGCCATTGTGCCAGGTTCTTGGAGGGACAGCGGATGTTAAGGAAACAGCAGCGTGGTGTTGCAATGATTGAAGTGTTGGTTGCCATCGTGCTGCTTTCAGTTGGGATTGTTGGCTATATGAGTTTGCAAGCATTGTTGTTGGAAGAGTCTGCCATTAATGAGGCAAGAACAGAAGCGATACATATCGCAGCTCAACGACTTGACTCACTACGTGATGTTGCTTACGCAGATTTAACCGATAGTGATGAAACTGATACAAACGTTGAGGCTAATAACACGACATTGAAGCGTACGACTATTGTGGGCACAGAGCGGTATAGTAACCCTGCTTATTATCGTCCCGTGACAGTGAATGTCAGCTGGACGGATAGTAATGGGGGCGTACATAGCATCGGCTTATCAACCTTCCATTCAGATCAGTCCAGTTATAGTTCCGATACCTTGATAAGGAATAGTGTTTAATGATGAAGCAGCAGGGCACGGGATTAGTTGAGTTGATGGTAGCCATCACGTTGTCATTGATTGTTTTATTAGCGGTTGTCGATTTGTTTATCAGTTCAAACTCTAATACGACACGACTGTATCATTCGATACGATTACAGCAAGAATTAGAGACCACTATGGATATGATGGTCGGTGATATTCGTCGAGCGGGTTATTGGCGTGAATCGCTGGTGCAAGTCAATAGAGAAGGCGATCTTACGCTTTCAGCGGGTTATAATATTGCGACGACGGACGTGACAGCGTCCAATCCCACAGGCGATCCTAATGTGTTTTTAGCCCTGAGTGGTAATAATCTGGGAGCAGTCTTATCTGATAGTACTACTGCACGTGCACAAGTCATTGCGCCAACACCTTCACCAGGAGCCTCAGCGACGGCGACAATCGAAGCGCCTTTTTCGATTGGCACGTTAAGTGAAGGTGATTGGTATGTGTTAAATCCTTTTCAAGACATTAGTATTGATAACTCAAACGAGTGTATTTTGTTTTCGTCCGATCTTAATGATGATGGAGTTGTGGATGTATCAACGTCTGATGCTGTGATGGGTGAGCAAATGGGATTTCGTTTAAATAATACGGATAAATCTGTTGAAATGCGTATTAGTGGCGAGGTATACAATTGTAACGATGTGGCTGATAATCATTGGCAAGCTATCTCAAATAACAATGTTGAAATTACTGAATTACAATTCACGATAACACCAACAACGCTATCTAGCGGTATTAACAAGCGAGAAGTGACGATTACATTAAACGGTCGTTTACGCGCACATACCGAAGTTACTGCACAGTTAACCAAAACGGTTTATGTGCAGAATGATGCTTTTATTCCTTAAGGAGTTTGGAGCTTGGGTGGTTCTAAGGATTTCACACTGCCGCCAAACGCTAAAAACTAGCTCGCTGATAAAAACGAAAGCAACTCAGTTTGGACAATAGTCTGATTATCTTTTTCAGTGCGCCGCTTGTATTCAACTGTGCCTGCATCGATACCTGATTCACTGATAACAATTCGATGAGGAATACCAATCAAATCAGCGGTTGCAAACAATACACCAGGACGCTCTTTTCTGTCATCAAATAATACTTCATAACCTGCATCTAATAATTGTTCATAGAGCGCATCAGCCGCTTCACGCACGCGATGAGACTTGTGGTAATTCATCGGTACTAACATAATATGGAAGGGTGCAATCGCTTCTGGCCAAATGATGCCGTGATCATCATGATGTTGTTCAATGCTAGCAGCAACGACTCGTGAGATACCTAAACCGTAGCAACCCATTTGTAGGTTAACAGCTTTGCCGCCATCATTCAGTACATTGGCTTTCATGGCATCACTGTATTTCGTGCCGAGTTGGAAAATATGACCGACTTCAACACCACGTGTGAGCTTCAACGTGCCTTTACCATCGGGGCTGGCATCGCCTTCGACAACATTGCGCAAATCAAACATGTCAGGTTCGGCCATATCGCGACCCCAGTTAGCATTCACATAATGCATGCCTTCTTCATTAGCACCACAGCAGAAATCATTTAACTGAGCAGCAGCATGGTCAACGATAATGGGAGTAGTTAAACCGATAGGGCCGATAAAGCCTGTTTGGCATTTAATGATTCTTTCAATCACAGCTTCGTCAGCAAAGGTAAGGGGTGTTGCAACTTTTGGGTGATGCTCCGCTTTAATTTCATTTAATTGGTGATCGCCACGCAAGACTAAGGCGACAATGTCGTCCTCCACACCATTCACTAATAAGACTTTTACTGATTTATCTTCAGGTAAGCTTAAAAATTCACACACATCTTTAATGGTTCGTTGCGTAGGTGTGCTAACTTTTTTAAGATTAGCTGTCGCAGTTGGGCGGGGTGATGTGTTGATTAAGGTTTCAGCTTTTTCAATATTAGCGGCATAGTCACTGCCGTCGCTATAAGCAATTAAATCTTCACCTGAATCAGCCAACACTTGGAATTCATGTGAGCGATCGCCACCAATAGCACCACTATCAGCTTGCACAGCACGGAAGCTTAAACCCATGCGTTCAAAAATACGTGTATAGGCGTCAAACATCACTTGATAGGTTTCAGCCAAAGATTTTTCATCAATATGAAACGAGTAAGCATCTTTCATGGTGAATTCACGTGCACGCATCACGCCAAATCGAGGGCGAATTTCATCACGGAATTTGGTTTGAATTTGGTAAACGTTAAGTGGTAATTGTTTATAGCTTTTTAAGTCGCGACGCAATACTTCCGTAATCACTTCTTCATGCGTCGGCCCATAACAAAAATCACGATCGTGACGATCTTTAAAACGTAACAACTCAGGGCCATATTGTTCCCAACGGCCAGACTCTTGCCACAATTCAGCTGGTTGCACAGATGGTAATAACATCTCTAAACAACCCGCTTTATCCAATTCTTCTCGCACAATACGCTCAACTTTGCGCAACACACGTAAACCCGTGGGCAACCATGAATAAACCCCACTGGCTAATTTTCGAATCAAGCCCGCCCGCAACATCAATTTGTGGCTCACTAACTCCGCTTCAGTGGGTTCTTCTTTTAAATTCGCTAATAAATAGTTTGTCGTTCTCATCTTGTTTCCAATGGTAGGGTGAACATGTTAATAGCCGAAAAGCGGCTACAAAAAATAGATCGTAAGTGTAAAACTAGCGTCCAATAATAGCAACCTTAACCCTTGTTAGATTGAGCTCGAGATCCTTTGCACCTATCTTTTTCTAATTATCTCTATCCTCGATACCCTAACTGACCTATAATCAACACATGATTTCTCATTATTACGGCATTCTCGTTAGTCTCTTTTTGATCCTCATTTATGTGTTGTCGATCATTTATGCCATTAAAGCCATTATGACGGTACGTACTTCGCAAGGCACGATTGCGTGGGTGGTGTCATTATTGACGTTTCCGTTCGTAGCATTGCCTTTGTTCTGGTTATTCGGCCGACGTAAATTTCACGGCTATGCCGATAGCATGCGCAAAGCTTATGATGAATTAGAAGGTGCGGTGCAAGTGGCTTACGATAGCATTTTGCAACATGAGCAAAATGTAACACAGTTACATCCATTGGCGACGACAGTAAAAAAATTGACACATATTGGCTTTACTAATAGTAATAATATGGAGTTACTCATCGATGGTGAGAAAACTTATCAGTCAATGTTTGATGCTTTAGATGCTGCACAAACTTATATTTTATTTCAATTTTTTATTATCCATGCCGATGAAGCAGGACAAGCATTTCAAAAACGCTTAATCCAAAAAGCTAAGACAGGCGTCAGTGTGTATTTTCTTTATGATGAAATTGGCTGTCACAGTTTGCCTAATAGTTTTATCTCACAAATGACAGCAGCGGGTGTGCAAGTGTCATCATTTCATACGCGAAAAGGCAAGGGTAATCGCTTTCAAGTTAATTTTCGTAATCACCGGAAAATTGTGATAGTCGATGGCAAAACAGCGTTTATTGGTGGTTTAAACGTGGGTGATGAATACTTAGGTAAAAATAAAAAATTTGGCCATTGGCGAGATACACATTTACGCTTGCAAGGTCCGTCTGTGCAAGATATCCAGCTATCTTTTTTACGTGATTGGTATTGGGCGCAACACACCATCCCAAAAGTTGAGTGGCGAACCAATGCTACAGAGCAAAATCAATCTGTCGCTATTATGTCAACAGGACCTGATAGCCCGATGGAAACTGGCGCATTGTTTATTCTTGATATGATTAATATGGCGCATGACCGACTATGGATTGCGAGCCCTTATTTTGTGCCTGATGATACGATAATCAAAGCGTTGCAATTAGCCGTGTTGCGTGGCGTTGATGTGCGCATCATGTTGCCAGCCAAAGCTGATCATATGTTAGTGTATTTATGTTCTTACGATTATTATTGCGACATGCAGGTGGCGGGTGTCAAACTTTACCGCTATGAAAAAGGTTTTATGCATCAAAAAGTGATGTTAGTGGATGACCGCGTCGCCTCTGTCGGCACCGTTAACTTAGATAATCGTTCGCTCTACATCAATTTCGAAATCACCGCCTTATCGGCCGATAAAACTTTCATCCAACAAGTTGAATCGATGCTAAACGAAGATTTAACCAATTGCTGCACAGTCGATCTTGAATCTTTTGCCCGCCGCCCCTATCTATTTCGATTGATGGTTAAAGCCATCCGCTTGCTAGCCCCTATTTTATAATTCCCTTCTCCCCGCAGAGAGCGTTGGTGAATAATAGGTAGGGTGGATAGTTCCACCCGCAGTGGTGAGTGCTAAACCGCTGGTGGATGTGCCTGAGCCGCGCTCAGCCTCATCGACCCTACAATATTGAGTAAAATTCGCGTAAACTACCCCCATGAGAAAACAAGGAAAATAATATGCCAATCTATGAATACCAGTGTGGTGCTTGCGGGCATCAAATGGATAAGTTGCAAAAAATGTCAGACGCACCGCTAACGGATTGTCCAGAATGTGGTAAATCAGCGTTGACTAAACTAGTGTCGGCTCCTGGCTTTCAGTTGAAAGGCAGTGGTTGGTATGTGACAGATTTTCGTGATAAAAATAAGCCCGAAATCAATACAACTGAGCCGCCAAAATCAGATGCTGTGACTGATGTGAAATCAGAAGCGAAAACGGATGTTAAAGCCGATGTTAAAACTGAAACCAAAACAACAACAAAAGCGAAAGACAAGGACGACTGATGTTAAAGAAATGGTTTTTTAGTGGTTTACTCATTTGGTTGCCGATTGGCGTGACCTTATTTGTCTTAAGCTTGATTGTTGGGATTTTAGACAAAAGTCTTGATTTGGTTCCTGCCGCATATCAGCCAGATGCCTTGTTAGGCTTTCACCTGCCGGGTTTGGGGGTGTTACTTTCGATTGTGATTATTTTTGTCACAGGTATGTTGATGACGAATTTTTTTGGTCGTATCGTATTAGGTTGGGGGGAAAAATTATTAGAGCATATTCCTTTAGTACGTACGGTTTATTCCGCCAGTAAACAAATCATGGAAACCATGACGAACTCTACCGGTGAATCATTTCGTAAAGTCCTCTTGGTCGAATATCCACGCAAAGGCATGTGGAGCGTTGCATTTCAAACCAATGCGGGCTTAGAACAAGCTGAAAAAGTGAGTGGCCAAGCGATGGTGACGATTTTTATCCCTACTACACCGAATCCAACATCAGGCTTTTTAATGTTAGTGCCCATTGCTGATGTGGTGGAATTGGATATGAACGTTGAAGATGCCATGAAATTTGTGGTGTCCCTGGGTACGGTGCATAGCGCATCTGCGATGCCAAAAATTCAGAAAGCGCTGCCAACTGCTTGATTGTTAAACGTTTGAACAGTACAATTTAGGGCTTAGGTTTTAGGGCTTAGGTGTTAGTTTTTAAGATATTTGGTCCTGATGAAGTGCTTGAGATGAGTTGCTTTGTTTTCTAAGCCCTAAGCCCTAAGCCCTAAGCCCTAAAACCTTAAAGGAAATACCTATGCGAACCCATTACTGCGGCGAAGTCACATCAAAACAACTTAACAACACGGTCGATATTTGCGGCTGGGTCCATCGTCGTCGTGACCATGGCGGGGTGATTTTTCTTGATATGCGCGATCGCGAAGGTATCGTGCAAGTGGTTGTTAATCCTGACAATGCTGAAGCATTTAAAACCGCTGATGATGTGCGCAGTGAATATGTATTACACATTAAAGGCCAAGTGAAGCCACGCCTAGAAGGCACGGTGAATGCTGATATGAAAACTGGCGAAATCGAAATCGTGGCCGATAGTATTGACGTCTTGAATAAAGCAAAAACGCCACCCTTTCCATTGGATGGTCATCAAACCATTAATGAAGATGTACGTTTAAAATATCGCTACATTGATTTACGTCGCCCTGAAATGTTAAACAAGTTAGCGACACGCGCTAAAGTCACGCATTACTTCCGTGAATATTTAGCCGATAAAGGTTTCTTAGATGTCGAAACACCGATGCTAACACGTGCAACGCCAGAAGGTGCACGCGATTATTTAGTCCCTTCACGTGTACATCAAGGTAGCTTCTATGCCTTGCCACAGTCACCCCAGCAATTTAAACAAATGTTAATGATGTCCGGCGTGGACCGCTATTACCAAATCGTTAAATGTTTCCGCGACGAAGATTTACGCGCCGATCGTCAACCTGAATTCACTCAGCTCGATATTGAAATGTCATTCGTTGGAGAGCGTGACATTCAAGATTTAATGGAAACCATGATTCGTGGTTTGTTAAAACAAATCCACAATGTTGATTTGCCTGAATTCCCACGTATGACTTACGAAGAAGCCATGCAACGTTACGGTAGTGATAAACCGGATTTACGTATTCCATTAGAATTAGTCGATGTCGGTGATTTAATGGCATCGGTTGAATTTAAAGTCTTCGCTGAACCTGCAAAAACGGGTCGCGTAGCGGCATTACGCGTGCCCAAAGGTGGCGATATGTCTCGTAAAGTTATTGATGAATATACAAAATTTGTCGGTATATACGGCGCGAAAGGTTTAGCCTATATTAAAGTCAACGCCGATGGCTTGCAATCACCTATTTTAAAATTCTTACCGGAAGATGTCGTAGACGCCATCATGAAACGTACCGGTGCAGAAGTCGGCGACATCGTTTTCTTCGGTGCTGATTCGGCTCATGTTGTTAATGAAGCCCTTGGTGCATTGCGCGTCAAAGTCGGTGAAGATCGTGGCTTAGTCGAAGCCGGTTGGAAACCCTTATGGGTTGTTGATTTCCCGATGTTTGAATACAGCGATAAACGTTGGTATGCCATGCATCACCCCTTCACTGCGCCGCATGGTACACCTGAAGATGTTAAAGCGAATCCAGAGCAAGCCAAGGCGCGTGCTTATGACATGGTACTTAATGGTTCGGAAATCGGTGGTGGTTCAATTCGTATTCACGATGCCCAAATGCAAGCCGCTGTCTTTGCAACCTTAGGTTTAGACGAGCAAGCTGCACAAGAAAAATTTGGATACTTCTTAGAAGCTCTCCAATACGGTTGCCCGCCACACGGTGGTGTTGCCTTCGGTATTGATCGCATTGTCATGTTGTTAACAGGTTCGAGTTCTATTCGTGATGTTATCGCATTTCCTAAAACTCAAACGGCAACTTGCTTAATGACACAAGCGCCATCTGTGGTTGAGCCTGAGCAGTTGAAAGAATTAGGCGTTAAATTGAAAACACCTCGAGTGGAGAAGTAAATGGCAGGTCACAGTAAATGGGCGAACATCAAACACCGTAAAGGTGCGCAAGATGCTAAACGTGGAAAGATTTTTACAAAGTTAATTCGTGAAATTACGACAGCCGCAAAATTAGGCATGCCTGATCCTGCACAAAACCCACGTCTACGTGCCGCGATCGATAAAGCCTTAAGTAATAATATGACGCGTGACACCATCGACCGTGCCGTCAAACGCGGTGCTGGCGGTGATGATAATAGCAACATGGAAGAAATTCGCTATGAAGGTTACGGCCCTAAAGGCGTCGCTATACTCGTTGACACTATGACCGATAATCGTAATCGTACCGTTGGTGAAGTCCGCACGGTATTTAAAAAACGTGGCGGTAACTTAGGCACTGATGGTTCCGTCGCTTACTTATTCTCTAAGCAAGGTCAGCTCGCTTATGCCGCGGGTAGTGATGAAGATAAAATTATGGAAGCGGCGTTAGAAGCAGGCGCTGATGACATTGTAACTAACGATGATGGTAGTATAGATGTAACAACAAGCCCTGAAGCATTTGGTACAGTCAAAGATGCTATTTCTGCTGCTGGCTTTGAAACCGAGAATGCCGAAGTCACCATGGTCGCCTCACTCACCGTCGAAGCCGATAAAGATTTAGCCGAATCCATCATGGGCATCGTAGAAGCCATGGAAGATTTAGATGACGTCCAGGATGTTTACACCAATGTGGATATTTCAGATGATGTACTACAGCAGCTAGGTTAAAGATTGATGTCTGCTCTCAATCCTCAATCCTCAATCCTCAATCCTAACATTATTCTAGGCATTGACCCCGGCTCCCGCATCACCGGTTACGGCCTAATCCAAGCCGACGGCAGTAAACTCTCCTACCTAGCCAGCGGCTGCATCAAAACCATCGGTGATTCTATCCCCGAACGCTTAAAACAAATCAGCGCCGATTTAAATCAAATCATCATCGAATACAAACCCGGCGAAGCTTCCGTCGAACAAGTCTTCATGCACGCCAATGCAGGCAGCGCCTTAAAACTCGGCCAAGCCCGTGGTGCTGCCGTCACTACCATCGTGCAGCACGACATTCCCGTCGCCGAATATTCCGCCAAACAAATCAAACAAGCTATCGTCGGTTACGGCGCGGCGGCTAAATCGCAAATGCAACATATGGTGAAAACCTTATTGAACTTATCCGCCGAACCACAAGAAGATGCCGCTGACGCCTTGGCGGCCGCTATTTGCCATGCCCACACACGCGAAACCAGCAAAGTCACCGGTGTCACTAGCGTTAAAGCAGGTCGATGGCGTTAAATCAGCGGGAGATTTGATGGCACTGGATCCCGCGGTCAAGCCGCGGGATGACAACTTTCTAGGGTGAGCCAGTTCTAGTGGTACTGGGTCACACGGTCAAGCCGTGGGATGGCGACTTTCTAGGATGACGAAGCCTCGTCATTGTGCGGCTTGACCGCGCAATCCAGGAAAAAAATAGTGCTGAATTGATGTATAATAATCAAATCACGAAGGAATTCTTATGATTGGTCGTCTAACAGGCACGCTAGTTGCCAAACAACCCCCACAACTATTACTCGATGTGCAAGGTGTTGGCTACGAAGTTGATGCACCCATGAGCACGTTTTATCGCTTGCCAGCCGTCGGTGAACAGGTTTGTTTGTATACGCATTTAGTTGTACGCGAAGATGCGCAGTTGCTTTATGGCTTTTACGATGAGCAAGAACGCCGATTGTTTCGCACCTTGATTAAAGTCAACGGTGTTGGCCCTAAACTCGCTATTACTATTTTATCCGGTATTGAACCCAATGCTTTTGCCCGTTGTATCAGTGATAATGACACCGCCAGTTTAGTACGTTTGCCCGGCGTAGGTAAAAAAACCGCTGAACGTTTAATTGTTGAAATGCGCGACCGCTTAGCGGATTGGAATGAAACCATGACGGCTATTGATGTACAATCGCTAACGAGCCATGCAGTAAGCAACGCCATCAACGATGCCGTGAGTGCATTAGTATCATTAGGCTACAAACCTAACGATGCTAATAAAGCTATCGCAAAAATTAAAGGTGATGACTTGTCGAGCGAAGACCTCATAAAACAAGCATTGAAGACTATTTAACATTGAGTGTCGAAACTCAACAACCAAGCACCCACTATGATTGAATCAGACCGCTTAATAGACGCCACCGACATCACCACCGAAGAGGAAGTCTTCGAGCAAAACATTCGCCCGCGTACATTAGAAGATTACGAAGGCCAACCTAAAGTGCGTGAACAAATGGAAATTTTTATTTCCGCTGCACGCCAACGACATGATGCGTTAGATCATGTATTAATTTTTGGTCCTCCCGGTTTAGGTAAAACCACGTTATCACACATTATCGCCAATGAACTGGGTGTTAGCATGAAACAAACCTCTGGCCCTGTGTTAGAAAAAGCAGGTGATTTAGCCGCTATTCTCACAAACCTAGAAGCCAACGACGTATTATTTATCGATGAAATCCATCGCATGAGCCCGGTGATAGAAGAAATTCTCTATCCCGCCATGGAAGACTTTCAATTAGACATTATGATCGGTGAAGGCCCTGCCGCGCGGTCGATTAAAATCGACTTACCACCTTTTACCTTAGTCGGAGCAACAACACGCGCCGGTTTATTAACATCACCATTACGCGATCGCTTCGGCATTGTGCAACGCTTAGAATTTTATAACCTCGATGATTTAACCAGCATTGTGAAACGTTCGGCGAGTATCTTAGGCGTGACCTTAGAAGAGCAGGGCGCACGTGAATTGGCCAAACGCTCACGCGGTACACCTCGTATCGCCAATCGCTTATTACGCCGCGTGCGTGATTACGCCGAAGTTAAAGGCGATGGTCGCATCACTGATAAACTTGCTTCACAAGCTTTAGATATGCTCGATGTTGATATCCACGGTTTTGACATGCTCGATAGAAAATTACTCCTCGCCATGATCGAAAAATTCGACGGTGGCCCTGTTGGTGTCGAAAGCCTAGCCGCTGCTATCAGCGAAGACAAAGGCACCATCGAAGATTTACTCGAACCCTATTTAATGCAACAAGGCTTCATGATGCGCACACCACGCGGCCGAGTCGCTACACAACGAGCCTACTTACATTTCGGTATTAAAATGCCTGAGGGTCTAAAGTAGGGTGGATAAAAGTTTGCGCGCAGCGCAGACATATCCACCATGGTGGGCGTCTCAAAGATGGTGGATATGATTCGCTACGCGAATCTTTTATCCACCCTACAAGATTGAGGCGAATTTAAAAGCAGCAATTAGCCAAGGTAACGGAGACCCCATGAACCATTCCATCATCGATCTTTTTTTACAAGCCGGCATCGTCGTCAAACTCGTGATGATCCTACTATTAATCGCATCCGTCCTCTCCTGGGCTTTCATCCTCCAACGCTGGCAGCTCTACAGAGCCACTCGCAAACGCGTCAACGAATTCGAAGAATATTTTTGGTCAGGCATCGACGTTAACGAATACTATCAACAACTCTACAAAAACAACAAAGCCGAAGCCGGAATCAACAATATCTTCACCAAAGGTTTTCGTGAATACAAACGCTTAGCCAAAAACCACGCCAACATCGATACCACCTTGGAAGGCATTCAACGCGCGATGCGCGTGGCCATCAACCAAGAACAAGATAGCCTAGAACGCCACTTACCCTTTTTAGCTACCGTCGGTTCAACCAGTCCATACGTCGGTTTGTTCGGCACCGTGTGGGGCATCATGACCGCATTCAGCGCCTTGAGTAGCGTGCAGCAAGCCACCATCTCCATGGTTGCCCCTGGTATTTCTGAAGCCTTAGTCGCCACCGCCATCGGTTTGTTCGCCGCCATCCCTGCTGTCATCGCCTACAATCGTTTTAGCTACCAAATGGAACGTATCCTAACCCGCTACGAAAGCTTCGCCGAAGAATTCACTAATAGCATTCGCTCACAGTTGTTAGATAATGCTCTTCTCCCCGTAAGCAAAGAAGATGCCCAAAGGGTAGATGAGGGCTGATCAAATGAGATTTTCAAACCACCGCCAGAAACGCAAACCCATATCCGACATCAATATCGTCCCCTACATCGATGTCATGTTAGTCCTACTCGTCATCTTCATGATCACCGCTCCATTATTACAACAAGGCGTTAACGTTAACCTGCCACAAGCCAATGCCAAAGTCCTAAGCGCCAAAGAACGCATGCCCGCCATTGTTTCAGTCAATAAAAAAGGCCAACTATTCTTAAATACCTCAAGCAACCCGAATATTCCCGTCACTAACCAAGCCTTAACCAAAGCGGTGCAATCCATGTTACAAAAAAATCCTAAACGTACTATTTTAGTGAAAGGCGATACTGACACCAATTATGGCAACGTGGTAAAAGCCATGGTGCTACTGCAGCAAGCAGGTGTGAAAGATGTGGGGTTGATGACTCAGGATGCTGGTTAAGCGGGGCTCAAACCAGCGGCTACATTTGCTGCGTCTAGAGTAGTGTTTAACAATTCTCCTAGACTTTTTGCCATGACGGGGACTAATTTTTCTCGTTTGTATTGTGGTTGATAAAGTACGCCATTAAGTTGCTTCAACGCTGCGGCTTCAGCTTCTGCGGCATCAGACATAGCTTGTGTAATACTTTCAGGGGTCGCATCAGCCACCGCTTGCGCATCATCAATGGCGCGTTGTTTATGGCGAGGTATACGTGCCTTAGCAATATTTTTATCATGCTCAGCAACCTCTGCAGCTAAAGCAAGCATTCGATCATCATTTGCGAAATTTTGAAAAATGGCTTGTTGCGGCAATTCCTCGACGCTAATGATTTGCTTGCAATAACCCATAAACAATACGAAAAATGGACTTTGTAGGAAGCGAAGCAACGGTGCCATTAATGTATTGCCATAATTTTTTAGTTGTTCGATTAGAACATTCCGTAATGGTGTTTCTGTAATACTGATAAAGCGTGTCATAATGGGTGTTTTTAAAATGATCTGCTCTAGTGTTTGCTGCGCAGAAAGTTGTTTGCCAATGATGTCCATTAAATCTAGTATGTATTGCTTTAAAGCAACTTCATGTTCAGATACGTCATTACTCTCTTCTTTATAAACCGGCAACCAGGAGTTGTCTCGCATTTTTGTGGTCGCATGTTCCGCATATTGCATCAGCAGAGGCTGAGAAGTTCGGTAATAACCCATAGGTACGACAACAGCACGCATCGCATTTAATAACAAGTTGAACTGTCCATACTCTTGCATATTGGTTGCACTTTTTTCTAATGTATTAAGCAGTTCAATTTGTAATGCTGTTTGTTCACAAAGACCATCATATAAAAAGTTATATAAGCCATAGAGTGATTCGCCAGCAGTAATTTTGTTGATAGTATCAAGTAATACAGCGCTATGATAATCGTTCGCTTCTAGCAATTCTATGGTGATCAATATCCAGGCTTTTAAACTGCTTAAATGTGTTCCCCGTTGTACAGCTCCAAAGGGGGTGAAGGTTTGTTGTTTGTATAGAGATTTAACAAAGACAATCATAATCGCTTGATAAAAACAGACAAAAAGTCGAGCATAATAATTCGGGCCATGAGCTTGTGTATATAAGGTAGCTCGATAACCAGCCTGATTGCTATCAATAGCTTCCAAGACATTCGGACGATGGTAATTAACATATAACGTCATGAGGGCGGGAGTCGGCACTTGTCTTAATAACGTGACAAGGTCACCTAGCGCAGTAGGACATAGGCTTTGTTTACCTTCAATCAACATTTGTTTAGGCTGAATACGATGTGTGCTGTAAAACTGCATCAGTGCATTAGCAAAGGTTTGAAAAACAAAAACCTTTGCTAATAAGCTATTAGCCAATTGCACAAATTGCGGACCGAGTGGGGTGTAGGGACCAATGGCGCTTTTAGCATCAGAGATGCGTTCTACAGCACTAAGTGTGTTGCTAAGTCCTGCGACGGTTCTTTCTAAATAAAATCGTTGCATGCCATATGTTAATATTTTCAGGATGGCTTGTAGCTTGATGTTGAATTGTTGAGCGAAGGTTTTTAAGTCAGTTGATGTTGCAGGCAATTCAGAATCAAAAGCATAAAGCATCTCAAAATTCTGGTCGGGATTTTGCTCTATATCATCAAGCAATGTGAATACGCGACGTATGGCTTTTGATGTCATCAGTCGATAAGCGATATCAAATGCGACTAAATTCATGGCACCGTGTTTAACAATCGCATGGTAAGTTTTTTGGACTAGATGCGACAATGTTTTAGCATCATATAGGTTATCAAACTTCCAACCATCTTGTTCAGGTAGCCCTTCAAAAAAGTTAAGTGCAGCACATAAAAAGTAAATAACTTCGAATGATCCTTCCACAGGCCCATCAGCATCAGAGGTTGTGTATAGCACTACGCTGCGTTTGCTGTAGCGAGGAGAAAAACGATTGGTGGATAAGGCATTTAAAAAACGACGCATTAAATCGAGTTCAGCGGCTGTTGGTGTGTCGGTGTCTAGTTGCATTGATGGTGCTGAGAAACTAGCATTCACTACCTCAATGTCATCACAGCCAATATCTTTAGCAGCTTTAGTTATCGCATCGTCACCTTGGCCTATCATTTGAGGCTCCATAGGAAAGTCAGTCACAAAATTCGTTGGTGTGACAAAGCGCATTTTAAAAGCATAGAGTTCAAGAATCGTATCAACGTGTGAACGATCAGCATGAAAAAATAGATTACGAAGTGCCATCGCAACGCCATTGTCACCAAATACTCTACGAGGCGCTAAGGGATTTAGCTTTGTATCAGCATGGGTGGTCGCTCTAAATAAATTAAACACTACACTCATCATCACAGGTCGTTCGCTGGGTTTAGCTTTTTGCGCTATGGGTTTGATGCGAGTTAAATTAATGGCAGCGAGTAATTGTTCGATAACAATAATAAGTGGTGCATTATTGACAATGTTGGATGCCATCATGTCATTGCTGACTTCGCATGCGTCTAGCAGTTGTGCTTTTACCAGATTTAACACGTGGTGAAATTGGCTTAGTTTAGTTCTGGTGGCATGGGGTACCTTTAAGAGATGCAAATAGAGGGTTTCAATGGTAGACATGCCATCAAAACAAGCATCGGTGCCTTTACGCTCGGAATTCTCAGCGCGTATGCCAATGTTGAGTGACGAGACTATGCTTAACAGTACCTGTAGTCGGATGCTTATCTCACTGAGTAATCGAATTTCAGGCTGTGCATCGGGGACAAGATTTAATCCAGTGTTTGGTTCAACCGTTTCTTCACTGCGATATTGGTTATAGTGTGAAGTGAAGGTGAGCAGCTTAGTCAGTGTTTGCGTTAGCTGCAGATTATATTCAGGCAAAATAGGTGGCAATACCTGTTGCATAAATTGTCGAGACGAAGCAGTCGCGCGAGCCTTCGCGGTCGCAGCATCAACAGATAACATTATGCGCTCTCCATGTTATTCCATGTTTGTTGACAGTGTAATGAGCCAACAAACTAACGCGCCATTTGTTTTAAGAATTATCGGGCGTGTATCACTATCTCTTTTAAAGTTCAGATAGTTAACGTTGTTTAATTATGTGTAAGTTAGTTGACGAAGCTTAACATAAACTTAACAGTGCGCAAAATTTTATACGATTTTTTTTGTTTGCTCATCGCGTGAACAAATTGTTTTTTTATGACGCAATGATTTTATCCGCATGCGCACGCATGATGCTGATGCGTAACAAACTGATGTGGGCATTAATTAATTGTGCGGTTTGTATGATACAGGCGTAATTGCGATCGCGATCGATGTCCATCGTATTCCAACGCGGATCATGTGTGTGGGAAAAATTAAAACTGGCCGCTTCAGGTTTCGGTAACGCCACCTGCAAGGGCTGCGTAAATAACTCAGGGTTATCGCAAACATAAACATAATATGCCATGGCGAAATGAATACTGCTGTTTTCATTGAGGCGTTCATCGAACTGTTGCAATTGCTCCAGCGACAGTTGTTGCAATAATTGTGTGGCGTGTTGAATAAAATGTGGGATGTTACTCTCATGCCAGATACGTTGTATTTGTTTGGCGATGCCATCCACAAAGTGCGTGAGCGTAGTGAAGAATAGGGCTAAGTTAAATTGGTAATCCACCAAGCTGTGCAATAGCAGCAGTAATTGTTGTTGACTGAATGCGTTTGAAGGTTGAGTTAAGGGTATGGCGAGATGCCGCGCATATTTGTGAATATAACTTAGCAAAAAATAATCGCAAATGCCTTTTTCTCTGGCCGGCATATCATTGACGCTAACTAACTGCTCCGTTCGTGCTTCGTTACGTAAAATAGCACTCAATAAAATCTTATCGACTGTCAACAAACAGTCTTGCTGCGCGCGCGTGTACGCTTGCAAGCCTTTATCGGGGAAATGCGTCGCTAAGCTTAAATAGAGTTGTGCTAAATCGCGATAAACACTATCCCTGAGCGAGTCAGCCAATGCATAGATGTCATCGCTATCTAACCAAGCTTGTGCTGCATGAAAAAATAACGCCTGGCTAAAGTTAGTTTGCAAACAATAACACAGCATGGAAAAGGGACTCGCCTGCGATTGTGTCACAGAAAACTGCGACTGCCATACCGTCATTTTCGAGCGCAGTGTCTGTTGTTTAATGTGATTGGCATAAGTCTCTAATACGGCATTACGCACAGCGAGCAATTGGCTTAAGACACCACGGGCAGCATTAGCGATGAAGATGGCATGTTGTTCTTGTGGCAAATCCGGTACGCTTGGCAAATGTATTAAAATCGCTTGCACATACATCTGTGATTGCGTGGCAATGTCCTGCAGCAAACTTAGCAGTTGCTGAACATCATGACGTTGCCAATGCTGATAGGCTTCATGACAATGAGTGACATTCAAGTTTGCCATGTCTCGCATCAGCGCTTTGCAAACAATGGCATAATGCTGTTCGTGCCAACGGAGTTTCAAACCTCGGGCGACCATGAGTACACGCTGTTGGCAAGTTTTAATGAAGTCACGCAATTGAAAATCTAGGCTCAACCCTAAGCCACTATCGCTGCTTGCTGCGTCTGATGTGCTGCGACTTCGCTCACTGTCAGTTTCATAATCACTGTTTAAATCCGATAAATTGTCGGGTATATCCAAATGCATCAACTTGGCATATGTGATTTGTAATTCAGGTAATAAAGCATTGAGACCAATGAGCCGAATAGGGAATTGCGCACGGCGATAATGCGGCAGTGTCGGCGATGTAAGCAACGTGATTTGCAATGCCGTGAGTAATTGCTCGGCTAAATACACTAACTGCGCGTAATCAAATTGTGTTGATTGATAGGACCACAATGCTGTTTTCTGCGTGCTGAGATATCGATGAATACGCGTTAACGCATCAGATGAAAAACCCTGTAAATGTTGCGCGAGAATGGTTATTGCATCAGTTTTGCAATAATAATGTTTGGGATCGCACTGCAGTCGAACGATAACACTGTGAATGTGGTCAAACTGTTTAACCAAACTATCTGTAGACGCAGTACTGGGTAAATCAGCCAAACATTGCTGCAGGGCTAAGACAACAGGCGCCTTGGTAGGCGTTAATAAAAAAGCATCGTGCAACATAACTCATCCTTATGGGTTATGTGCAACTCGGCGCTGGTAGACTTTTTAAATAGCTATAAAATAATTATGCTGCTATTAAAAATGATAATAGAGCGAATGTCAAATATGATGTTTTTGCTAATGCAACAAAGAATTTATATGTGCCTTCTCTCAATACGGGCGTTGTTGAATAAATCAATTTATTTAGTTCCGTCATCCCGCGGTCAAGCCGCGGAATGACGTGCTGTAAAGTTGGATAAAATTACTTATCAGATTTGCGGTAAAGGATAACAGTGTGACCAATTTTATTAATAAACGTCGCTGTTGTTTTTTCACAGATAGTGTCGATCATTTCTTGGTATTTGTCGCGCTCAAGCCCAGACACTTTCACTTTAATCAGCTCATGATCATACAAGGCACGCTTGATTTCAGCCATGACTGTTTCGCTTAAGCCTTTGTCGCCAATTTGCACGATAGGTTTCAAATGATGAGCTTTTTGTTTGAATTCGCGTTTTTCTTTAGCGGTTAATGACATGAGGACCTCAGTTGTTGAGCAGGTATTATACAATGTATTTCGCCTAATAGAAATACCGACTGGTTAAAATTTTATTATAGGTTATGCTTGGGACAAACTAATTAATATAAGCTTATGCAATTTCAACAGATACAACCAGCACTACAGCAGTTTTTGCAGGCGTTACTAGCAAAACAATCTGATAGCAGTCTTACTGCTCCGCCATCACCCGTGATATCGGATGATTTAACCGTAACACCCAAAGCAGTACGCATACACACACCTCGCGGTAGTGGTTCTGTTGCTGCGCGACACATGCAGCGGCTTGACCTTGGTGTTTATGACAGGCGCTTAAGTGTTAAACCCAATCGTAGGCAGTCACCACGTATTATCGCTGCGCCTGAAAATTCTGCTAGCCAAGTGAATGTTAGCGATATCATCAAAGAAGCTATCGACTTAGCGATGTTAAGTCTAATAGACTTGTCACAGTTGTCGCGTTTATACCGGAAAATATTAATTCTGATACCCATCTTCCAACAAACAATAATGAATAGGATGGATGATTATTCGACCTTGGTGAATTATTTATATGTGATTAGCGTTTGTTTGGTTGAATTGTTACAAGGCAAGGATGCGAAAGAGCATGAGGCCGTTAATTGTGTCACTATCATTTATGGTTTGAAAGTCTATAGTTCGCATGAATTGAAATTATTACTGGCTCAATTGAATATGAGTTATGTGAGAATCAGATGTGATGATGAACAAGATGTAGCGGAGCACCTGCCTCATAAAGTGGTGCTGCGAAAAGAAGTCGCGGTTGATTTGTCAATACATACCATTAATCACATTTTGACAAATTATAGTTTAGAGCGGGATATACAAGCAGCGGTAATACAGTTGAAAAATATTTTTAATCAATATTTGGCTACTTTTAAACATCAACATTCTATCACTATGGAGTTGTCAACAATATCAGGAAACCGGCTAAACAACGCAGTACAAATTCTTGATGTTATTGCCAGGCATAGTTATGTGGAGGATTCACGAAAACAAATGAGTGCCGTATCGTTAGACCTGATACGTACACAATCATTTTTTGTTGATGGCCGGGATATAGTGAAGGCTTATGATAAAGCTATTCCACAGTTAAGAGAAATTAATGAGATGTATGGTTACGCTGGGAATGAAGGGAATGTACAACGAGCTAATGAGCTGGTGGTGTATGCGGATAGTAAGTTACAGCGTGTATTTGAAAATATGCTGGTTTATAATTTCGGTGGTGTGGGCAGAAAAAAACAAAAATTTATTTGGCAAGCATTGTTAAGTTCTCATCAGCAAGATATGGGGTTGTTAATTAGCGCATTCACGTCCTGTTTTCAGCGGGTTTGCTCTGAAAGTTTACGTTTTCATTGTCGTGCAAATCCAGGTCGGTATTATAAAGTTGAATGTAATACGCAAGCGCAGCAAGTGTCATATGAGGTAATGCTTGAGCAACGTTATACGACACAAGACATTACCATCAATGCGTTTGTTTGCCAATTTATCTTTCAGTATTTGCCTGAACAACAAGAATTCATGTTGATAGGATTGAGTTTGGATGACAAGTGGACCGAGATATTTGTTGAGAAAGACAATTTTTGTGAAAAAATTTATTTTTATGAAATTGTTGAGTTGATGGCGTCTGAAATTGTCAATAATGATGAGTTGGGAGCGTTTACTAAGGAGCGTAAACAATTAACTGAACAATTTATAAAACGGAACAATTCTCACTTCAACAGTAATGTTTTTTATTCTTCATTTAAATATTCTTTAGACAATATAAGTATCGTGGAGCCTACACGACTAAACTTTGAAGCTTTATGCTAAACTCCCATCCATGAAAAAAACCTCCGAAAGTAGCAAACGCTGGTTAGCCGAACATGAAAAAGACCCTTACGTGCAAGAAGCACGTAAACTCGGTTATCGTTCTCGCGCGGCCTTCAAGCTGGAAGAAATTCAGAAAAAAGACCGTCTCATCAAACCAGGCATGCGCGTGGTGGATCTCGGTGCGGCACCAGGCGGTTGGTCACAATTAGCGCGAAAATGGGTGGGCAAGAATGGCACGGTCATCGCGATGGACATTTTACCGATGGATCCGATTATTGGGGTTGAGTTTATCGAGGGTGATTTTCGTGATGAAGCGGTGTTAGAGCAATTGTTAGCATTGGTTAATAATGAGCCACTCGATGTTATTATTTCAGATATTGCGCCCAATATGAGCGGTAGCGCGACTATCGATCAGCCTCGTGCCATGTATTTATCTGACTTAGCGTGGGATTTTGTTCAACAAACACTCAAGCCGGGTGGCGATTTTTTAATCAAAATGTTCCAAGGTGAAGGATTTCCTGATTATTTACTGCAGCTCAAGCAAGCGTTTACGAAGGTGGTGTCGCGTAAGCCTAAGGCATCGCGTGACAGGTCGCGCGAGATTTATGTGTTATGTAAAGGTTATAAGGGAAGGGCTTAGGGCTTAGGTGTTAGGCGGTTTTGTTGCCGCGAGAGCGCGGCAGTTATTTTAAGATAAGGGTTGACAGTATTTTTTTTAGATCTTAGGCTTACCTGCTAAGCCCTAACCCCGCAACTCTTAATATGTTAAACTATTTCCAATTAAAAGACACCGGAGCCCCCCGATCATGAATGATATGATGAAAAACGTTTTTCTATGGCTAATCATTGCCATTATTTTAATTGCCGTGTTTAGCAATTTTGAGTCGGCAGATAGTAAAAATTCGCAACAAATATCTTACACACAGTTTTTGAAAAACGTTAACGATAATAAAGTCACTAATGTGGTCATGCAGGATGAAAACATCAGCGGTACTTTGCAAGGCGGGCAGGCATTTAAAACGTACATGCCATTCCCCGATACATTTTTATTAGGCGACTTGTTTAAACATAAAGTCGATGTCGTGGGCAAACCACCTGAGCAACAAAGCTTATGGTTGCGTATTCTTATTAGTTGGTTCCCATTTGTTTTATTAATCGGTGTGTGGATTTTCTTCATGCGCGGTATGGGCGGCGGCGGTGGTCGTGGTGTCATGAGTTTTGGTCGTTCGAAAGCGAAGATGCTTGCTGAGGGGCAAGTTAAAGTAACCTTTAAAGATGTTGCCGGTTGTGAAGAAGCGAAAGAAGAGGTGACCGAAGTCGTCGACTATTTAAAAGAGCCCGCGAAATTCCAGAAACTGGGTGGCAAGATTCCTAAAGGTGTTTTATTAGTTGGTCCTCCTGGTACTGGTAAAACGTTATTAGCGAAAGCCGTTGCCGGTGAAGCAAAAGTGCCATTCTTTACCATTTCGGGTTCAGACTTCGTCGAAATGTTTGTCGGTGTCGGTGCCTCACGTGTGCGTGATATGTTTGCGCAAGCGAAAAAAAGTGCGCCTTGTATTATTTTCATCGATGAGATTGATGCCGTCGGTCGTCATCGTGGTGCTGGTTTAGGTGGTGGTCATGACGAACGTGAACAAACGCTTAACCAAATGTTAGTTGAAATGGATGGTTTTGACGACAACGAAAGTGTGATTATCTTTGCGGCGACTAACCGTCCTGATGTGTTAGACCCTGCATTATTACGCCCGGGTCGTTTCGATCGCCAAGTGATGGTTGGCTTGCCCGACATCAAAGGACGTGAAGCGATTTTGCAAGTGCACATGCGTAAAGTACCGGTGACGGAAGATGTTAATCCATTGGTTATCGCTCGCGGAACACCGGGTTTTTCAGGTGCTGATTTAGCTAACTTAGTGAATGAAGCGGCGTTGTTTGCCGCACGTGTTAATAAGCGTAATGTTGACATGCAAGATTTTGAAAAGGCCAAAGATAAAATCATGATGGGTGCTGAACGCAAATCCATGGTGATGGATGACAATGAGAAAAAATTGACGGCGTATCATGAAGCGGGGCATGCGATTGTGGGTTATTTATCACCCGATCATGATCCGGTACACAAAGTGACGATCATTCCTCGTGGTCGTGCATTGGGTGTGACGATGTTCTTACCCGAACAAGATCGTTACAGCTATTCACGTCTACGATTAGAAAGCCAACTGTGTTCATTGTATGGTGGACGCTTAGCTGAAGAATTAATTTTTGGTGAAGATCATGTGACGACAGGCGCTTCGAATGATCTTGAGCGTGCGACTGAATTGGCACGTAATATGGTAACCAAATGGGGCTTGTCGAAAAAAATGGGTCCATTGACCTACGGCGAAAATGAAGATGAAGTCTTCATCGGTCGCCAAGTATCAAAAACCAAAGCCATGTCGGATGAAACAGCTAATGCAATTGATGGTGAAGTACGCAACATTATCGATCATAACTATTCTCGAGCTGAAGTGATATTAAAAGATAATAACGATATTCTTCACACAATGGCTGAGGCATTAATGAAATTTGAGACCATCGATAAAGACCAAATCGATGATTTAATGGCGCGTCGCGAAGTGCGTGAACCCGCTGGTTGGAACGATAAACCTAGCGATTCTTCTTCTGATGGCAGTGCTAAAAAAGCTAAAACCAAAACTGAACCTAAGCCAGATTTAAATAAGCCTGCGAGTGATGCCAGCTAACCGTCCACAAATCATGGGGATCTTGAATCTAGATCCCCATTCATTTTTTACTGAAAGTCGTCACACGAATATCGATAACGCCGTTGTTCATGCTGAAAAAATGGTAGCAGAAGGTGCGGATATTATTGATATTGGTGCTGAAGCTACCAATGTTAATCTTGAAAATCCTACTACGCAATTAGAGCAAGAATTAGAGCGTTTAATACCCGTATTAGAACGTGTACGTGCAGTAATCGATGTGCCCATTTCAGTGGATACTAGTAAACCTGAAGTCATGCAAGCTGCCATTGCCGCCGGTGCGGATATCATTAACGATGTGCGTGCACTACGCTTGCCCGGCGCGTTGAAAATGGCGGCGCAATTAAACGTCCCTGTGATTTTAATGCACATGCAATACCCAGAAGGTATGCCGAGTGATATTAAAAATGACCCTTATGATGGTGATGTTATCAGTTACGTGAAACATTTTTTACAGCAACGGATTGATGCCAGTTTAGCTGCTGGCATTAGCCGTGAAAATCTCACAATCGACCCTGGTTTTGGTGGGAGAAGCTTTGGTAAAACCACCGAACAAAATGTAGAACTGGTTACACGGTTCCATGAATTCCACGAGCTTGGTTATCCTGTACTAGCGGGTGTTTCTCGTAAATCTTTCATCGGTGATATCTTAAACCAAGATGCCAATGAACGTTTATACGGCAGCCTAGCGTTATTATTCACATTAATAAAGCAGGGTGCTAACATTCTCCGTGTTCATGATGTCATTGCCACCGTAGATGTCGTCAAAATGCTCAATCATTTTAAATGATGCAAGGGTAGTGATGATGTATCAACAATGCTGCGCAAAACAAAGCTTGAATGCACATTTCTGACTCCCTCAATCTGGGTTAACTTATCAAGCAGAAATGTTTGATATTTATTGAGACTTGGTACAACGACCTTCAGTATATAATCTTGATCTTGTCCTGCAATTAAATGGCACTGCACAATTTCGGGCAGCGTTTTAATTTTATTTTCAAAACCCTTCATAATCTTGGGGTCGTGGCTACTAAGTTCAACAGCAATGCTAATGGTTAAATCCAGTCCGATTTTCTCAGGGGATAGTAAAGCAACATATCGATTGATATATCCTTCTTCTTCTAGCTGCTTAACGCGCCTTAAGCAGGGCGACGGAGAAAGTGAAACTTTTTCTGCTAGCTCTTGGTTGTTTATTTTACTGTTCTGTTGTAACTGCTCAAGTATTTGCTTATCTATACGATCCATTTTGGGCACTCCATCAAGATTTCGCCCTATGTTAGCATAAAAAACCAATAATTATGAGATTATTGAATTTATATATCAATAATAAGCCAAAGTAAGGAATGTTCGCAATCGTCTGCCGAGTAATGTTTGCTAATATATTGCTCAGTCAAGGTCATTAATCAACAGTTATGGAGCTAATATGAATAATACAGATTATATTTGGAAAAATGGGGAGTGTATCCCATGGCAACACGCACAAACCCACGTGTTAACACATGGGCTTCATTATGGCTCTGCTGTTTTTGAGGGCATACGTTGTTATCAGACAGTAAGCGGGCCTGCCGTATTTAAGTTAAGAGAGCATATTGAACGCTTTTTTTATTCTGCTAAACAAATAGGTATGGCAATTCATTACAGTGTGGATGACATTTGTCAGGCTGTTATTGAAACCTTGCAGAAAAATGATTGTAAAGAAGCCTATATTCGTCCACTAGCTTATTACGGCTATGGCAGCATGCAAGTAACCCCCACGGCAGATTTGCCGATAGATATTATTATTGCTTGCTGGCCCTGGAATGATTATTTGCCCGTTGAGTCGGTTGATATTGTCACCAGTCCTTATATTCGCATTCATCCTAAATCCACTGTTGCTGATGCAAAAATCAGCGGGCATTACGTGAATAGTATATTAGCGGGATTGGCGATTAGACATACGCATTACCATGAAGCATTGTTGTTGGATGTTGATGGGTTTGTTGCCGAAGGCAGTGCTGAAAATATTTTTATTGTTAAAGATAAAAAAATTATGACAACGCCAGCAGGGACAATCTTAATGGGTATTACGCGCGATACTATCATGGACATTGCTCAACAACATGGGTTTTCTGTTATTGAAGAACGTTACACGCCCGATGATGTTTATTCAGCAGATGAGGCATTTTTTTGTGGTACTGCTGTTGAAGTCACGGCGATTAAATCATTAGATGATCGTGTCATAGGTGATGGGAAAATTGGCCCAATAACAGAAAAAATTAAGCAATGTTATAGCGAATTAGTGCATGGTAAAAACCCTAATGTTGAGACAGCATTAACATATGTCAATAATAATGAAAAGAAGGTGATAGCATGAAAACGAAACAACAAATATATATATTTGATACCACATTAAGAGATGGGCAGCAATCACCGGGTGCGGGCATGTCGTTTGAAGACAATATACATTACGCAGATTATGCTGACGCACTTGGTATTGATATATTAGAGGCAGGCTTTCCTGCTGCCAGTCAGCATGATTTTGAAATTGTTCGCAGCATTTCAGAACGTATGGCTGATCGTCAATCAATGATGAAAATTGCCGCACTATGTCAGCTTCGTGAGCAACAAATTATTCGTACGATGGAAGCCTTAAAGCCGAGTGTCGCGTCTGCTAACGCTAGGTTACATACTTATGTGCCGGTTGATCGTCATTTAATGCAGGCTTCATTGGGCGCATCTGCAATGAATGATTCACAAATCATTGATGAGGTCTATCGTTTGATCAAGATAGCCACAGATGATGGCTTTGAAGTGGAATTTAGCCCTGAAGGTTATTCACGCATGCAGAATAATTTTGATTTTACGACCGATGTGATGAGAGCAGCCGTTAGTGCTGGCGCCACTATTATAAATTGCCCTGATACTATCGGTGGCGCATCACGTTGGGCGAACGATTATTTTGTTGAGAATATGAATCAGCATGCAGCCATTATCAAAACAGAATTTCCTGAACGTGAGATCATATGGTCAACGCATTGCCATAATGATTTAGGGTTAGCATTAGATAATAGTATGACTGCCGTTATTGATGGGCCTGCGCGCCAAATAGAAGGTTGCATGAATGGCGTTGGCGAACGTGCAGGGAATGTTGCAATAGAGCAATGCATTATGACGATTGATCAGTTTGGCGATGAAATGCACGCTGATTATGAATTTTTCACACAGGTCAACTTAGAAAAATTAAATGAAGCCTCAGATTTTATCGCAGAAAAAATGTTAGCTAGGCAACCTCATTGGCCGATTACAGGGCAAAACGCTGCTCGGCATAGTTCTGGTGGGCATACTAATGCGATATTAAAAAATCCAATGGCTTATCAACCTTTTGATCCAGAACGGATAGGTAAAAGCATCAGTTTTGTGTTTGGACCACTAAGTGGCAGTAATCATGTGAAAGATATACTTGAACGAAATGGTTTTCATTGTGGGCATGATGAGAAAGCCGTGATTACACAAGTCATCAAGGAGCAGTTTGCTGACCGACGCAAGGGTATTACTGATGAAGAGGTTATTGAAGGTTGTAAAGCCTATTATGCGCCTATTAGGGCTGATCATATTGATTATGCCAAAGATGAAGCTGGCAATGCCAGTTTGAAAATAACGGGGAAATTCTTTTCTGATGCAACGCTTGTGGTTCAGGAAATAGGTGAAGATTCTGCATTGGCCGCGTTAGATAAAGCGGTGAAAAAATATTTCCCATCAACTGAAATCACGGATTATCGTTCGAATTCCTGTGCCGGTCATACGGCGAGCGCTAAATGTAATTCTACCGTGACGGTAACCATCGATAAACAAGATAACTATGTGGGTAAGGCTATTGATTCTGATATCAATGTATCAGCGATCATGGCCTATATTGATGCCATTAATCAAGCGTATATCGCCACACATTATCGCAGGCAGGAGGTGGGTCATGCCTAAGAACATTATTGAGAAGATTTGGGATTCTCATGTCATTAAGCAGGTTGATGGTCATCCCGCGGTGTTTGATATTGATAAAATGCTATTGCACGAAGTGACATCAGCGCAAGCATTTGATGAATTGCGTGCGCGACAATTAAAGGTTCGTTATCCGGCCCGTATTATTGCCACACTTGACCATAGTATTCCAACAACGAAAAACCGAATAGTTATGAAGGATATTAATGCTAAGTTGCAGGTTGAAACATTGCGGAAAAACACGAAAGAATTTGGTATTAAATGTTACGATTTTGATAGCAACAATCAAGGTGTCGTTCATGTCGTGGGGCCTGAGCTGGGTTTCACTTTGCCCGGTGATACAATCGTGTGTGGTGATTCACATACCTCAACGCATGGTGCGTTCGGTGCGTTAGCCTTTGGTGTTGGCACTTCTGAAGTGGCTCATGTCTTAGCGACGGGGGCGATTTTACAAAACAAGCCCAAAACGATGTTAATTGAATTTGAGGGACAATTGCCTGAAAACATTACCTCGAAAGATATCATTATGAAGTTGATAGCGACGATTGGTGTCGCTGGTGCAAGAGGATATGTGGTTGAATACCAAGGCAGTGTTATTGATGTGATGTCAATGGAGGCGAGAATGACGCTATGCAATATGTCGATAGAGTGTGGTGCAAGAGCAGGATTAATCGCGCCAGACGAAACTACCTTTCATTATTTGAATGAAGATCGCCCCTTTGCGCCAAAAGGTTCAGCACGAACAAGCGCAATCACACAGTGGCAGCAGTTAAAAAGTGATGTGGGTTGTCAATACGATAAAAATGTCACTATTGATATTAGTGATTTAACACCTATGGTGACGTGGGGAATAAACCCAGAACAAGCTATTGGTATTGATGAAACCATTCCCAAGATAGAGCATGCAGAACAAGCTTATGCTTATACTAAATTGAAGGCAGGCCAACACATAAAAGATGTTGCAATTGATTGGGCTTTTATTGGTAGTTGTACTAATGGACGTATTGAAGATTTACGTTTAGCAGCAAAGGTATTAAAAGGGCAGAAAATTGCTAACCAGGTAAGCATGTATGTGGTGCCGGGATCCGAGCAAGTTCGGCAACAAGCCATTAAAGAGGGACTGGATGCTATTTTTATTGCTGCTGGTGCAGAGTTCAGGATGCCTGGGTGTTCCATGTGTTTAGCTATGAATGAAGATAAAGTACCCAATGGTGCGCGTTGCATCAGCACGTCTAATCGTAATTTTATCGGTAGGCAAGGTCCTGGCAGTATTACACATTTGGCATCGCCAGCAACAGTTGCGGCTAGTGCCGTTAAAGGTGCCATCTGTTCAGTAAAGGATATTGAAAAATGAAAATATTTAAACAGGTAGTGAGTCGAATAATTCCGCTTGATATGAATAATGTCGATACGGATATGATCATCCCTGCACAATTTTTAACGAAAGTGGATAAGGCAGGTTATGGTCAGCATTTATTTCAACGCTTACGTGATCAAGATCCTGATTTTGTGTTGAATGATAATCGTTATGAAAATGCAGAAGTTATGTTGACCGAAACGAATTTTGGTTGTGGATCTTCTCGTGAACATGCTGTGTGGGCAATTTTGCAATCAGGTGTGCGTGTCGTCATTGCAAAATCGTATTCGGATATTTTTTATAATAATGCTGCTAATAATGGTTTGTTGTTGATTAAGTTAGAGGCTTCAATTGTTGATGCATTGATGATGCAAGCAAAGGAGGTTTTAACAACGGTGATTATTGATTTGCCGAGTCAGAGTATTTCTACAGAAACGGGTGAAGTTTATCAGTTTGAATACGACGCTTTTCGAAAAGAATGTTTTTTAAAAGGTCACGACGATCTAGATTATCTATTGGAGGCCATAGCATGAAGAAAAAAATAGCAGTATTAGCGGGTGATGGTATTGGCCCAGAAGTGATGGCACATACATTAAGGGTGTTAGCTTGTGTCGCGACTCAATTCAAGCATCAATTTGAATTTATTGAGGCAAAAATTGGCGGGCAAGCCTACGAGAGTTGCCAGTCACATTGTCCAGATGAAACCTTGCAGATCTGTCAATCAGCGGATGCTATCTTGTTCGGTTCAGTAGGTGGTCCAGTTGCAGAACAACATTTGGAGAAATGGATAAATTGTGAGACCAACAGTATCTTGAAATTACGTCAGCATTTCGATTTGTCGATTAATATTCGTCCTATCTGTGTTTATCCAGAGCTTGAGTGTTATTGCCCATTACAAAATAATGGTGCCATCGATCATATTAATTTCATTATTTTTCGTGAATTAACCGGCGGTATTTATTTTGGTGAGCATAAGCAATTTTTGATTAATGGCCAACGATTTGCCTCAGATGAGTCAGTTTATGATGAAGCGAAAATTAAACAAATTGCTCATGCTGCCTTTAAGACAGCTGTTACCCGGCGTAGAAAAATCTGCTCAGTTGATAAAGCTAATGTATTGGCGACGTCTAAATTATGGCGGGCAATCATGAATGAAGTTTCACTTGATTATCCAGAGGTAGAATTAACCCATATGCTTGTCGATAATTGTGCCATGCAAATTATTGTCAATCCCCAACAGTTTGATGTTCTGGTGACAGAAAATATGTTTGGCGATATTATTTCAGATTTAGCTGCTGTATTGCCGGGGTCTTTGGGCTTAATTCCATCGGCTAGTACTAGCCTAAGTGGCTTAGGTCTTTACGAGCCATCCGGCGGTTCTGCCCCTGACATTGCAGGTAAAGATATCGCAAACCCGTGTGCACAATTGTTATCTGCTGCGATGATGTTACGTCATTCATTTAAGATGCCTACTGAAGCTAAAGTCATAGAAGATGCTATTAAATTTACCATCGCGAAAGGGATGGTAACACCAGATATTGCTATAGATAAAGTAACATCGTGTAGTACGACGGAATTTATTGATTGCCTTATCGACCACATAGGTAATGTGGTAGTCAGCACCTAAGCTTTTTTGTCATTCACCGTTAACTCATTAATAGGGAATATGCTAAACTATGGCCCATTAGTTAGCGGAGCCTCCAGGCATGAAACATTACTTCGGAACAGACGGCATTAGAGGCCGTGTTGGTGAAGCACCCATTACCCCTGACTTTATGCTCAAGCTCGGTTGGGCTGCGGGCAAGGTGCTTGCGCGTGAAAAAAACAGCCGCGTGGTCATTGGTAAAGATACACGTGTGTCAGGTTACATGTTTGAATCAGCGTTAGAAGCTGGCTTATCCGCAGCCGGTGTCGATGTTTATTTGTTAGGTCCCATGCCAACACCAGCCATCGCCTACTTAACACGTACCTTGCATGCCCAAGCGGGTATTGTGATCAGCGCATCGCACAATCCTTATTATGATAATGGTATTAAATTCTTTTCTGCCCAAGGCACCAAGCTACCCGATGATATCGAACATGCCATTGAAGCGGAGTTAGAAAAAGATTTAGTCGTGGTCGCACCTCAAAAATTAGGCAAGGCGAAACGCATTGAAGATGCCGAAGGGCGCTATGTCGAATTTTGCAAACGTTGCGTGCCAGAAGATTTAGACTTAAGTGATATGAAAATCATTTTAGATTGTGCCAATGGTGCAACCTATCGTGTGGCACCCAATGTGCTACGTGAACTGCGTGCCGAGGTGATAGACTTAGCAACAGCTCCTGATGGTTTTAACATCAATGAAAATTGTGGTTCAACACACCCTAAAGCATTACAAACCATCGTTAAAGCGGAAAAAGCGCATGTAGGAATAGCACTAGATGGTGATGGCGATCGCGTGATTTTAGTCGATGAAAAAGGTGAAATCCTTGATGGTGATGAAATTATTTACGTTATTGCTCAGCATCATAAACCTGCTGGTGTCGTCGGCACAGTCATGACAAACCTCGGCATCGAATTAGCCTTAAAAGAATTAGGGATTGAGTTCGTGCGTACGCCCGTAGGTGATCGTTATGTTATTGCGGAATTAGAAAAACGTAATTGGTCATTAGGTGGTGAATCATCCGGCCATATTATTTGCCGAGATGTCATGAGTACTGGTGATGGTATCGTCGCGGCATTGCAAGTGTTAACTATCATGCAACAAAGTGGCAAAAAATTACATGAATTAAAAATGGGTGCTCACAAATATCCGCAACACATGATCAACGTAAAAGTAAAAAGTAAAAAAGCCATCATGAAGCATCCTAAAGTTCAGCAAGCCGTGAAAGACACAGAAAAATTAATGGCAGGAAAAGGTCGTGTGCTATTACGTCCTTCAGGCACTGAGCCGGTTGTTCGCGTCATGATTGAAGGTGAAGATGAAACCGTTGTCGTTAAGCTAACTGAGCAACTCGCCAGTATTGTATCTGACATCAATTAATTTTTAGGAGCCCCTATGCGTAAGCCTATCGTCGCCGGTAATTGGAAAATGCACGGTTGTATTGAAGACGTGCGAGATTTGTTAACCCAGGTGAAATCAATTCAATGCGAAGCCACCGTGATTGTTTTTCCGCCCTTTGTATTTTTACCCTTGGCAGAAGCCGTATTAAAAGATTCCGACATCTGTTGGGGTGGCCAAAACTTGGCCACTGACACGCAAGGTGCTTTCACGGGTGAAGTGTCAGCAGATATGCTCAAAGATTTTGCTTGTGAGTATGTTTTGATCGGTCACTCCGAACGTCGCGCCATATATAAGGAATGTGACGCTGATGTGGCTAAAAAATTCACAATGGCACAGCGGGCAGGTTTAACACCCATGTTGTGCGTGGGTGAGTCACAAGCGCAGCGCGAATCAGGGGAAACAAATTCAGTTGTTTTAAGTCAGCTGCAAGCGGTGATTGATGTCGTGGGCATTAGCGCATTAGCGAATGCAGTGGTTGCCTATGAGCCGGTTTGGGCAATTGGCACCGGTTTGACCGCAACGCCAGAACAGGCGCAAGCCGTGCATGCCACTATCCGCGAGCATTTTGCAAAAATTGATGTTACAATCGCCGCCGAATTACGCATCCTCTATGGCGGCAGCGTCAAAGCCGAGAATGCTAAAGAATTATTTGCCCAGCCTGATATCGATGGCGGTTTAGTTGGCGGGGCATCATTAAAAGCAGACAGTTTTGCGGCGATATGTGCAGCCGCGTAAGTGAAAGGTAAGCATCATGGAACAAATTTTAGTCTTTATATTAATCGTTGTGGCAATCGCATTATTAGCACTTGTGTTGATACAACATGGTAAAGGTGCTGATATCGGTGCATCATTTGGTAGTGGCGCATCTAACACCGTGTTTGGTAGCCAAGGCTCTACGTCTTTCTTGATGAAGCTAACAGGCGTATTAGCCATCATTTTCTTTGCGATTTGTATTATTTTAACGCGAATGGCGAGTATCGATGCTAAAAACGCACACGGTTTGAACATTAAAACACCGACACAGCAATCGCAACCTGCCATGCCTGCGAGCACACCGGTTAAGTCAAACTCAACTGTTCCGTCAGTGCCAAAATAAATATGCCGAAGTGGTGAAATTGGTAGACACGCCACCTTGAGGGGGTGGTAGCCACAAGCTGTGCCGGTTCGAGTCCGGCCTTCGGCACCAAATTGGAGTTTGGGTTTAGGATTTAGGTATGACTTCTTTATCGTAATCCCTTTGAGTTTCAGTCTCTAAATTCCAATCCCCAAATCGCTATACTCCATACTCCAAAAATTGTATACTACGCGCATCCAAACAAGAGATGTAAATGCTGGCGCACTACTTACCCATATTTATTTTTATTCTTATTGCCTTGTTTATCGGCGTTGCCTTACTGATGGGTGGTCGTTCACTTGGTGCTTTTAAACCTAACAAAGAAAAAGAATCGGCTTACGAATGTGGCTTCGATGCTTTCGAAGATGCGCGTATGCCATTTAACGTTAAGTTTTATTTAGTCGCTATCTTATTTATTATTTTCGATTTAGAAACCGCATTTTTATTTCCATGGGCCGTCATGTTCCGCCACTTAGGTTGGTTTGGTTTTCTGTCGATGAGTATGTTCTTAGGTTTGCTCATCATTGGCTTTATTTATGAATGGAAAAAAGGAGCACTCGAATGGGAGTAGCTGCTGAACCATTAACGCATAGCGATTTAGCGCAAGTCGAAAAGCGTGGTTTTGTCTTAACCAGTTTCGATGTGTTAGCCAAGTGGGCGCGTGGTGGTTCCATGTGGCCGATGACGTTTGGCTTGGCCTGTTGCGCTGTTGAAATGATGCATGCCGGTGCTTCACGTTACGATTTAGATCGCTTTGGTGTTTTGTTTCGCCCATCACCTCGACAATCCGATGTCATGATTGTGGCAGGCACATTGTGTAACAAAATGGCGCCTGCATTACGCAAAGTTTACGACCAAATGTCAGAACCACGCTGGGTGATTTCTATGGGTTCATGCGCTAACGGCGGCGGTTATTATCATTATTCTTATTCTGTTGTGCGTGGTTGTGATCGCGTTGTACCGGTTGATATTTACGTACCAGGTTGTCCGCCCACAGCCGAAGCATTGCTGTACGGTATTTTGCAATTACAAAAGAAAGTTAAAGCCGAAACCAAAGTTGATATGACCAGCTTGTTAGGCAAAATGTTTAAGGGGAAATGAGTTTAGAGTGTGAAGATTAGAGTTTAGAGAAGTTATTTCTCTACGCGGATATTAAAACTCCCAAACTCTAAACTCCATGTTTTAAACTCCAAGAAGAAATGACAGACTTAACAACATTACAATCTCAAATCCAACAACGTTTCAATGACGATGTGTTGTCGTCTGTGATTGCACTCGATGAGTTAACCATCGAAGTACCACGCGAAAAAATTAAAAACATTTGCATGGCATTACGTGATGAGCCTGCTTATGAATTCGAACAATTAGTCGATGTCTGCGGTGTGGATTATTTAGAATACGGTTCTGCCCAATGGCAAACCGAATCGAGCACGAGTACTGGTTTTGAACGCGGTGTCGAAAATGATATAGAACATGATAGCAACTGGACTAAACCACGCTTTGCTGTGGTTTATCATTTGTTGTCTATCAACAAAAACCAACGTTTACGTATCCGAGCTTTCGTTGAAGAAAACGATATGACCATTGATTCAGTCATTGACGTATGGCCTAGTGCTAACTGGTTTGAACGTGAAGCGTTTGACCTGTTTGGTATTTTATTTAAAGGTCACCCAGACTTACGTCGTATTTTAACTGACTATGGTTTTATTGGTCATCCGTTCCGCAAAGACTTCCCACTCAGTGGTCATGTCGAAGTGCGTTACGATGCTGAACAAAAACGTGTGGTCTATGAACCTGTAGAAATTGAACCACGCATACTGGTACCTAAGGTGATAAGGTAATCATGGCAGATTTAAAAAATTACACATTAAACTTTGGCCCTCAGCATCCTGCTGCGCATGGCGTATTACGTTTAGTGTTAGAGCTTGAAGGCGAAACCATCAAGCGTGCTGATCCACATATTGGCTTGTTGCATCGCGCCACCGAAAAATTAGCCGAAAGCAAACCGTACAATCAGAGCATTGGTTACATGGACAGACTCGATTATGTATCGATGATGTGTAACGAACATGCTTACGTTATGGCGATTGAAAATTTACTCGGCGTTGAAGCGCCGGAACGTGCGCAATACATTCGCGTCATGTTCGATGAAATCACACGTATCCTAAATCACTTAATGCAGTTAGGCGCTAACGCGTTAGATAACGGTGCGATGGCTTTGTTCTTATATTGTTTCCGTGAGCGTGAAGATTTAATGGATTGTTACGAAGCCGTTTCAGGTGCTCGCATGCATGCAACCTACTATCGTCCTGGAGGTGTATATCGTGATTTGCCCGAGAGCATGCCACAGTATGAAAAATCGAAATGGCACAAAGACAAAGCCATTAAGCGCATGAATTACAATCGCCAAGGTTCATTGTTGGACTTCATTTGGGATTTCACTGAACATTTTCCTTCAAAAGTTGATGAGTACGAAACGTTGTTAACCGACAACCGTATCTGGAAACAGCGTACCGTTGATATCGGCATTATTACCGGTGAAGAAGCATTGGCTTATGGTTTAAGTGGCCCAATGTTACGCGCCTCAGGCGTTGAATGGGATCTTCGTAAAAAAGAACCTTATGCCGTGTATGATAAATTAGATTTTGATATCCCTGTCGGCGTTAACGGTGATTGTTATGCCCGTTATTTAGTCCGTATTGAAGAAATGCGTGAGTCCAACAAAATTATTCGTCAATGTGTTGAGTGGTTACGTCAAAACCCTGGCCCCGTTATGTTGGACGATCATAAAATTACGCCGCCAACGCGTGAGCATATGAAAAGTAATATGGAATCAATGATCCATCACTTTAAATTATTTACTGAAGGCTATTGTGTGCCGGAAGGCGAAACCTATGCGAAAGTCGAACACCCGAAAGGTGAGTTTGGGATCTACATGGTTTCAGATGGGGCGAACAAGCCTTATCGTTTGAAAATTCATGCGCCGAGCTTTGTGCATTTAAGTGCGCTCGATAAAATGGTGCGTGGCCACATGTTGGCAGACGTTGTCGCCACATTGTCGAGTCAAGATATCGTATTTGGTGAGGTAGACCGTTAATGAGTTACATCGAATTACTAACAGCAGAAACAAAACAAGAAATCGACCACTGGTTAGCGAAATATCCAGCCGATAAACGTCGCTCCGCTGTATTGTCAGCATTGCACGCTGTGCAAAAACAAAATGATGGTTGGATTAGCGATGATTTACTTAAAGCCGTTGCCGAATATTTAGAAATCCCTGAAGTCTGGGTGACTGAAGTTGTCACTTTCTATGATATGTATGATTTAAAACCTTGTGGCCAACATAAAATCCGCGTTTGCACTAACATCTCATGTATGTTGCGCGGTGCTGAAGAAACGTTATCTTGCGTTGAAAAACGTTTAGGTGTTAAAGCGGGTGAAAGTACAAAAGATGGCAAGTTTAAACTGATTGAATCCGAATGTTTAGCGGCTTGTGTCGGTGCACCGATGATGCAAATCGACAACAAGTATTATGAACATTTAACCGAAGAGCGAGTCGATCGCATCATTAGCGAATGGGAAAATAGTTAATGGCACGTTATCCAGTAAATCAAGTCTGTTACCGCACCTTGGAACTCGAAAATCCTTGGAGCATGGAATCGTACAAAAGTATTGGCGGTTATAGCACTTGGGAAAAAATCATTAAAGAACAAACCGATCCTAAAGCGATCGTCGATGAATTGAAAGCCTCTGGTTTACGTGGTCGTGGTGGTGCAGGTTTTGCTACTGGTTTGAAATGGAGTTTCATCAATCGAGAAAAGCCTGGCCAAAAATATGTGTTATGTAACGCCGATGAAAGTGAACCCGGCACCTGTAAAGATCGCGATATTTTACGATTCAATCCCCATCAATTACTCGAAGGTATGTTAATCGCTTGTTACACCATGGGTGCAACAGTGGGTTATAACTACATGCGCGGTGAGTTTGGTGATGAGCCTTTCTTGCGTTTTGAAAATGCGTTAAAAGAAGCACGTGAAGCCGGTTTGATGGGTGACGATATTCAAGGATCCGGTATCGACGTTGTTGTGCACAGTCATTTAGGCGCGGGTGCTTATATTTGCGGTGAAGAAACGGCATTGATGAATTCATTGGAAGGTAAGCGCGGTAACCCACGTTTTAAACCACCGTTTCCTGCTAATTTTGGTATTTATGGTAAACCCACGACGATTAACAATGTTGAAACATTCACATCAGTACCTGTGATTATGCAAAAAGGTGCCGAATGGTTTAAGACCTTGAGCATGTCTGACAATGGCGGCGTGAAAATTTATTGTGTCAGTGGTCATGTTGAAAAACCGGGTAATTATGAAGTGCCATTGGGTATTCCCTTTAAAGATTTATTAGAGCTAGCCGGCGGTATGCGCGGCGGTCGAAAATTAAAAGCGGTGATTCCCGGCGGTAGTTCAATGCCGGTCTTGCCAGCGGATATTATGATGGGTGCCACCATGGACTTTGATGCGTTGCCTAAGCTTGGCAGTATGATGGGTTCGGGCGGTGTTATCGTGATGGATGAAACCACCTGCATGGTAAAAGCGTTACGTCGTTTGATTCATTTTTATTACGAAGAATCTTGCGGTCAATGTACACCGTGTCGTGAAGGGACCGGTTGGTTACGTCGCATGCTCGATCGCTTAGATGCTGGCAATGGCACTAAAGAAGATGTCGACAAATTAAAAGATGTAGCCGATAACATTGAAAACAATACTATCTGCGCCTTTGGCCCATCTGTCGCATGGCCAGTGCAGAGCTTCTTAAAGCATTTTAGAGAAGAATTTGAATACAAGGTGAAGTAGGATTGAGGATTGAGTAAAGTAGACTCATAAATATCCACCCGAACGAAGAGCGAATTATGCCGACAATTGAAATCGATGGACAAAAAGTAGAAGCCGAACAAGGCAAGATGATCATCCAAGTTGCGGATGAAATGGGCGTGTACATCCCACGTTTTTGTTACCACAAAAAATTATCCGTTGCGGCCAATTGCCGTATGTGTTTAGTGCAAGTCGGCGAAGGCAAAAAAGCCATGCCAGCATGTGCCACACCGATTATGGATGGCATGCAAGTACAAACCAAATCAGACATTGCCGTGAAAGCTCAAAAAGCGGTTATGGAATTCTTATTAATTAATCATCCACTTGATTGCCCCATTTGCGATCAAGGTGGTCAATGTGAATTGCAAGATTTAGCTATGGGCTATGGCAACGACAGCTCACGTTACGACGAAGGCAAACGCGTCGTTAAAGATAAAGATATTGGCCCATTAGTGGCAACTGAATTAACACGTTGCATTCAATGCACGCGCTGCATACGTTTTGGCGAAGAAATTGCCGGCACACCTGAATTAGGTATGCATAACCGTGGTGAGCATGCCAGCATTGGTACAGCAGTTGGCAATATGCTGAAATCAGAAATTGTGGGTAACGTTATCGACGTATGCCCAGTCGGTGCATTAACCGCAAAACCTTCACGCTACACGGCTCGGGCATGGGAACAGCAACAACATCCATCTATCGCACCGCACGATTGCTTAGGTTCAAACTTAAATGTGTTTGTGCGTCGTAATGAAGTTATCAAAGCATCGCCGCGTGAAAATGAATCTGTTAATGAAGTGTGGATTGCCGATCGCGATCGCTTCAGTTATGAAGGTTTGCACAGTGCTGATCGTTTAACTAAACCGATGATTAAGCAACACGGTAAATGGCAAGAAACCGATTGGTTAACTGCCTTAGAATTTACGCTTGAAGGTTTGCAGCAAGTATTAAACACAGCTGGCGCTGAACAAGTTGCCGGTATTATTTCACCTAGTGCAACCACAGAAGAACATTATTTATTACAGAAAATATTACGTGGCGTAGGTTCGAACAATATCGATCACCGTATTCATCAAATGGATTTTCGTGACGACACCGCTCGACCATTAATGCCTAGCCTGGGTTTACCCATTGCTGATGTCGAACATCTCAACGCGTTATTGTTAGTCGGCAGCAATGCACAGAAAGAACAACCTTTGTTGCAAGTGCGTATTCGTAAAATGGTTAACAATGGCGGAAAATTATTCGCCGTATATCCGCATGCCGGTTGCCAAAGCTTACCGTATGACAGTGCGATTCTAGCGGCAGACATGGCGCAAGAATTAGCCGGTATTGCTAAAGCCTTAGGTGCCAAAGATGAGTGCTTGAAAGCAGTAGAATCTACAGCTGAACAAAAGCACATGGCCGAACAATTAAAATCAGCAGAAAAAGCGGCTATCGTGTTAGGTCAATTGGCCAGCAATCACGATGATGCCGCTATGTTACATCACTTAGCCAATCTTATTGCCGAGCAGAGTGGTGCAAGTATCGGTGAGCTAACAGTTGGTGCGAACAGTGCAGGGGCTTGGTTAGCCGGTGCTGTACCTCATCGTCACTCAGCGGGTGAAAGTAAAGTCACCGCTGGTATGAGTGCTTATGATGCTTTCGCTAAGCAATTAAAAGCTTATGTGTTGTTCGGTATCGAACCCGAATTGGATTGTGCGAACCCGGCTCAAGCCGTGAAAGCATTGAAACAAGCCGAATTTGTGGTGGCGATGACAAGCTATAATGCTGGCGCTATCGCTGAACAAGCGGATGTTTTGTTACCTATCACACCGTTTACAGAAACTTCAGGGACATACGTGAATTGCCAAGGTGATTGGCAGTCATTTACAGCGGTTTGCAAACCACTAGCCCATGTTCGACCAGGTTGGAAAGTGTTACGCGTATTAGGCAACATGTTAAAGGTTGAAAACCTTGAATATACATCTAGCCAAGAAGTACGTGATGAATTAAAGACAGCCGTCGATGCAGCGAATGCTTTGACACCAACGGCTTGGCAGTCATCTGCTGAGTTAAAGCAACGCAAAGGCTTACAACGCGTTGCACCTTGGTTTACAAATAAAGTCGATAGCCTCGTGCGTCGCGCGACAGCTTTGCAACAAACTGAAACGGCTACGGCCCAAATTATTATCCATCCTGCTCTAGCTGAAAAGTTAGGCTTACGAGACGGCGCAATGGCAACAGCCCGACAAGGTGGCGCTAAAGTGATGTTGCCGGTTAAATTGAGCGACAAATTAGCTGAAACAACCGTGTTTATCACATCAGGCTTCGTTGAAACAGCAAGTCTGGGTGCGCCCGCTGGTGAAATTGAGGTGACAGCATAATGGCAGATTTTTTAGCATTCCTTTGGATTATCGTCAAAATCATTTGTATCGTTGTGCCGGTGATTATCGCCGTTGCTTACATGACATATTTCGAACGTAAAATTATTGCCGCAATGCATGTTCGCGTCGGTCCGAACCGCGTTGGCTTTAGAGGTTTATTCCAACCGTTCGCTGACGTATTTAAATTGTTATATAAAGAATTGATGACGCCGGCATCCGCTAATTTGAAATTATATTTCTTAGCGCCTATCTTTGTTTTAGCGCCAGCATTTGCAGCGTGGGCGGTGATTCCTTTTCAACACCATTTGGTGTTAGCGAACATTAATGCCGGCGTGTTATATGTTTTGTCCTTAACTTCATTAGGTGTCTACGGTATTTTAATTGCCGGTTGGGCATCGAATTCAAAATACGCGATGTATGGTGCCTTACGTTCTTGTGCTCAAGTTGTGTCCTATGAAATCGCGATGGGTTTTGCTGTCGTTGGTGTGTTGATGGCTGCCGGCAGCATGAATCTTAGTCATATTGTTATGGCACAATCGGGTGGTTTTTGGCATTGGTACTGGTTACCGTTGTTACCTTTATTCGTGGTGTACTTTATCTCAGGCGTGGCAGAAACTAACCGTGCACCGTTTGATATGGCTGAAGGCGAGTCTGAAATTGTCGCGGGTTTCCATGTGGAATATGCCGGCTCCAGCTTCGCTATTTTCTTCCTTGCTGAATACGCCAACATGATTTTAATCGCAGCATTAGCGGCCACCTTATTTATGGGCGGTTGGTTGTCGCCATTCCAAGGTATTCCAGGCTTACAAGAAGTCTTTGAATGGGTGCCTGGCATTATTTGGTTATTTGCCAAAATGGCATTTTTCTTATTTTTGTTTTTCTGGTTCCGCGCGACATTCCCTCGTTATCGTTATGATCAAATCATGCGATTGGGTTGGAAAGTTTTAATCCCTGTAACGATAGTTTGGATCGCCGTAACAGGTTTGGCCATTTTGGGCCATGTTGGACCATGGTTTTCGTAGGCTAACGCCTACAAGGTCTTAGGTTTAAGGGCTTAGGTTGTAGAGTGACTGCTGCGCAGCATTTATTTTAAATAAATGTCGCGAGGCGACTACAAAACTGCCTAAGCCCTAAATTTGAGTGATGCAAAGCATCAGGATAAATATTATGAGTCACATCAAAAAATTCTTTAAAACCTTCCTTCTTTGGGAATTGCTCCAAGGTATGTGGCTGACTGGGCGTTATTTGTTTAAACCCAATATCACCATTCAATACCCTGAAGAAAAAACACCAACATCACCACGTTTTCGTGGCTTGCATGCCTTACGTCGATATGCCAATGGTGAAGAACGTTGCATCGCCTGTAAATTATGCGAAGCCGTTTGCCCAGCATTAGCGATCACTATCGAAGCGGCTCCACGTGATGACGGTTCACGCCGCACCACGAAATATGAAATCGATTTATTTAAATGTATCTTCTGTGGTTTTTGTGAAGAGTCATGTCCCGTTGACTCGATTGTTGAAACTAATATCATGCATTATCACTTCGAAAATCGCGGTGAAAATATTATGACGAAACAGAAATTATTAGCGGTAGGCGATAAGTATGAAGATGATATTGCCAAAGCAAAAGCTGCTGATGCAGCCTACAGGTAGGGCGTTACTATGATTTGGACACAGATAATATTTTATTTCTTTGCAGTGCTAGCGGTTGTATCAGCGGTGATGGTGATTGCATCACGTAATCCCGTGCAAGGTGTATTGTTTTTAGTGCTGACCTTTGTTGCCATGGCGGGCATCTGGATGATGATGCAAGCGGAATTTTTATCACTGGTTCTCATCTTAGTGTATGTTGGCGCAGTGATGACCTTGTTTTTATTCGTCGTAATGATGTTTAATTTAGGTCGTTTGCCAAAAATGGAAGCGTTCAAACGTTATTTCCCATTAGCCCTTATTATCGGTGGTTTAATCGTAGCGGTTGTTGTGATTGCGATTCAACCCAAGCATTTTGGTTTGGTAATGCAGCAAGCAACACAACACGGTGCGGATTACAGCAACATTAAAGCGATCGGCAGTGTGTTATACACCAATTATGTTTATGCCTTTGAAATCGCAGCGGTAATTTTATTAGCTTCAATTATTGCTGCGATTGCTCTGGCATTTCGTGGCGTACAACCTGGCACAAAGAGCCAGAATGTATCTAAACAAGTTAACACGAAACGCGAAGATGCGGTACGTATGGTGAGGGATTAGGTCTAAGCCCTAAGCCCTCCTTAATAAAGGAATGAAAAATGACATTAACGCCCGTCCTCATACTCGGCGCCATTCTATTCGCACTCAGCCTCATGGGTATGTTGCTCAATCAAAAAAACTTGATTGTCATCCTCATGTGCATCGAATTAATGTTGTTAGCCGTGAACACAAACTTCATCGCCTTCTCACATTTTACTGGTGACATTAGCGGGCAATTGTTTGTCTTCTTTATTTTAGCTGTCGCGGCAGCAGAAACAGCGATTGGCTTAGCCATTCTGATATTAATTTTCCGTAGTCGACGTTCAATAGACGTTGATGAATTAGCTAGCTTAAAAGGATAACGCATGGATATTCAACCTTATATCCTCACCATTGTTTTATTACCACTGTTCGGCGCGATCGTTGCCGGGCTCTGGGGTAAAACCATCGGCCGTGCTGGCGCGCATTGGGTCACTTGCGTGTGCATGGGGCTGACATTATTGATGTCACTTTATGTATTCAAATTAATGGTGATTGATGGCAACCCAACCTATAACGGTAATGTGTATACGTGGGCAGTCAGTGGTAGCTTTAGTTTTAATATCGGTTTCTTAATCGATCGTTTAACCGCCTTGATGTTAGTCGTTGTTAACTTCGTATCATTCTGGGTCCATATCTATAGTGTCGGTTATATGCGCGAAGATAAAGGTTACCAACGTTTCTTCAGCTATATCTCATTATTCACCTTTGCCATGATTATGTTAGTCACGGCCAATAACTTTTTCCAACTCTTCTTCGGTTGGGAAGGCGTGGGTTTAGTGTCTTACTTGTTAATCGGCTTTTGGTTTAACAAAGAAACCGCAAACTTCGGTAGTTTAAAAGCCTTTATCGTTAACCGCGTTGGTGACTTTGGTTTCATCTTGGCGATTGCGGCGATATTAACGTACTTTAATACCGTCGATTATGCCGGCGTATTTCAACAAGCGCCATTGCTGGCCAAAATGCATCCTGAAATGATCACGATGATATGTTTATTATTGTTTGTTGGAGCAATGGGTAAATCGGCACAAATGCCCTTACATATTTGGTTGCCTGAATCGATGGAAGGCCCAACGCCAATCTCTGCATTAATCCATGCTGCGACCATGGTAACCGCGGGTGTATTCATGGTGGCACGTATGTCGCCAATGTTTGAATTGTCGACCACGGCATTAAGCGTGGTGTTAATCATTGGTGCGACCAGCGCATTATTCACTGGTATTGTCGGTGTGGTGCAAACGGATATTAAGCGCGTTGTTGCGTATTCAACTTTGTCGCAACTCGGGTATATGATTGCTGCATTAGGTGCCTCCGCATTTGCCGCGGGTGTGTTCCATCTTCTGACACACGCAATGTTTAAAGCCTTATTATTCTTGTCAGCGGGTTCTGTCATCATGGCGATGCATCACGATCAAGATATGCGAAATATGGGTGGCTTACGTAAGTACATGCCGATTACGTATATTTGTTTTTTAATCGGTGCATTAGCCTTAAGTGCTATTCCACCATTCTCAGGTTTCTATTCGAAAGATGCGATTATCGAAGCCGTTGGTGTTTCGAACGTAGCCGGTGCGGGTGTGGCTTATTGGTTCTTAGTGTGTGGCGCCTTCGTTACTGCGCTTTATATTTTCCGCGCATTTTTCTTAACCTTCCATACTAAAGAAAAAATGTCTGAGAAAGTGCGTAGTAATTTACGTGAGCAGGGCATAGTCGTGTGGTTGCCACTAGTCGCGTTAGCGATTCCCGCAACGGTGATTGGCGCAATACTTGCATGGCCAATGTTATATGCTAAACATGGCATGTTGGGTAACTCCATCGAAGTGTTTAAACAAAATGACGTGCTAGCAAAATTAGCACCGGATTATCACAGTTGGTTCCACTTCGCGTGGCATGCAGTGTTCACTTTGCCATTTTGGTTTGCTATCAGTGGTATCGTCACCGCGTGGTTGGCGTGTGTTAAGTATCCACAAATCACAACCTTCATGACAACCAAAGTCCGCTGGTTATATGTGCCTATCGTTAAGAAATATGGCTTTGATGATTTCAACCAAATTTTCTTTGTCCGTGGCACCCGTTGGGTTGCCAATAAATTTTATAAAGTCTTGGATACTGAAATTATCGACAGTGGCCTAGTGAATGGTTCAGGTCGGTTAGTGGTTTGGTGTTCAAACGCATTGAAACGCGCACAGTCAGGCTATCTATATCATTATGCTTTCGCGATGATGATAGGTTTAGTCGGCTTCGCCGTATGGATGATGATTGCGTATTAGGATTGAGAAAAATGATAACGAGGAGAGAGGAGAACGGGTTGATGGTTGTGAGTTTAAAATTATGTCGCAAAGCGACACAAGAACTACTCAATCCTCAATCCTCAATCCTCAATCCTGAATGTGGAATAGAAACGAATGTTCGAACATAGTATATTAAGCTTATTAATTTGGCTGCCGATATTAGGCGGTGTAACCGTGCTTTTCACCGGCGGTGATCAAAACGCTAAAATCGCGCGTTATATCGCTTTAGGTTTTGCTCTCACAACAACCGCGTTATGTGTCGCTATGTGGATGATGTTTGATACCACAACGTCTGCCATGCAGTTTCGCGAAATGCTACCTTGGATAAGCGCTTACAACATTAACTACAGCCTCGGTGTCGATGGTATTTCCATGCCCATGGTCGCCTTAACAACCGTCACAACCTTAGTCATCGTATTATCCAGCTGGAACAGTATTAATAAACGTGTGTCACAATATTTAGCGACATTCTTATTCGTGCAAGGCATGATGGTAGGTGTGTTTTCAGCATTAGATTCCATTTTGTTCTACGTGTTCTGGGAAGGTATGTTGATTCCGATTTATTTAAACATCGGTATTTGGGGTGGGGCACGTCGTGCTTATGCTTCCGTGAAATTTTTCATTTACACTTTTGCAGGTTCAGCATTAATGCTGGTCGCATTCTTATATCTGCAAGACCAAACACATAGCTTCGAAATCGCATCTTTCGTCGCGTTAAATCCGATTAGCCGTCATGTACAAGACTTATTATTCTTTGCTTTCTTAATTGCCTTCGCCGTTAAAATTCCAATGTGGCCTTTGCACACATGGTTGCCCGATGCGCATACTGAAGCACCCGCCGGTGGTTCTGTCGTATTAGCCGCACTCATGTTGAAAATGGGTGTATACGGTTTCTTACGTTTCAATTTACCCGTCACGCCTGATGCCAGTGTCGATTATGTTTGGGTGATGATTGCTTTAGCCCTCATCGCTATTGTATACGTAGGCTTAATCGCTATTATCCAAAAAGATACCAAACGCTTAATCGCTTATTCTTCGATTGCTCACATGGGTTTTGCCGTGTTAGGTACGTTCATGATTTATATCATCATCGAACGCACAGGCAACCATCAAGATGCATACTTAGCGCTTGAAGGTGCAATGATGCAAATGATTTCCCATGCCTTCAGTACCGGTGCATTATTCATTGGTGTTGGTATTCTTTATGACCGTATCCATAGCCGCATGATTGGTGATTTTGGTGGCGTTGCCAACAAGATGCCTGTGTTCGCAGCCTTAATGATGTTGTTTGCCATGTCGAATGTGGGCTTGCCCGGTACATCCGGCTTCGTCGGTGAGTTCATGATTATCCTAAGCTCGTTCAAAGCCAGCTTCTGGGTCACCTTCGGCGCAGCCAGCACATTAATCCTCGGTGCCGCTTATACATTATGGATGTACAAGCGCGTCTTCTTCGGTGAAGTCACATCACCTGAAGTTGAAAAATTAACCGACATCCGCGGCCCGGAAAAAGCCGCTATGATTATTTTAGCTGCATTTGTATTGTTCCTAGGTGTATACCCCGAACCCCTACTAAACGTATTCCACGCATCCGTAGGCAACCTATTACACTTAGCAACGTTAACGAAAGTATGATTTATAGCGTCTCCCTGAGGGGCCGTTGTGGAGCAAAAAGTAGGGTGGATAAAAATTCGCACGAAGTGCGGATATATCCACCAGCAGTGGTTGGTGATAGATCGCTGGTGGATATGTCCATGCTCCGCATGAACTTTTATCCACCCTACAGGTAACTGAATTCTGAAAACTGGAAATTGACTATGACCAAAGACATGAACTTCCTAATGATACTCCCCGAGCTATTCGTCCTCGGCATGACCTGTATCGTTTTACTCGTTGACCTCTACGTTAAACAAAAACGCCATTTCGTCACCTACGCATTAACGCAGTTAACCCTGGTTGGCGCTTTAGTTATCAGCATTTGCTTATTCCACGTCAGCGATGGCGTTTACTTTCACGGCCTAATGATTCACGATGAAATCGCCAGCATTTTAAAAATTACCATCTACGTTGCCAGCTTCTTTGTGTTCATGTTCTCTCGCGATTACTTAGAACAACACGATATGCCACAAGGCGAATTTTATTTACTCGGATTGTTTTCGATCATCGGTATGATGATTGCTGTATCAGCGCATAGCTTCTTAACGATATACTTAGGCTTAGAATTAATGTCATTGCCTATCTACGCCATGGTCGCTTTATATCGCGACAACAACAAAGCTACCGAAGCGGCAATTAAATATTTTGTATTAGGTGCAATATCATCCGGCATGTTGCTATACGGTATGTCGATGATTTATGGCGTCACTCACAGCCTTGACCTCGCGCAAATTGCCACCGTATTAAATAGCACAATGGCTCACCCAACCTTAATTAGTGTACTCGGTGTCGTGTTCATTGTGTCTGGCTTAGCTTTCAAACTCGGCGCCGTGCCATTTCATATGTGGATTCCCGATGTCTACGAAGGTGCGCCGACTGCCGCTACTTTATTCATCACCGTTGCTCCTAAAGTCGCTGCCTTCGGTATTGTGATTCGCTTATTAGTCGATGGCATGGCAAGCCTGCAAGTGCAATGGCAAGATTTGTTGATCATACTCGCGGTTTTATCCATGCTGTTAGGTAACGTCGCCGCCATCGCGCAAACCAGCATCAAGCGAATGTTAGCTTACTCAACTATTGCCCATGGTGGTTACATGCTAGTTGGTTTAGCTGCCGCAACCCCACAAGGTTACGCTTCATCCATGTTCTACACCATTACCTATGCCTTAATGTCATTGGGCGGTTTTGGTATGTTAACCATCCTGTCTCGCAAAGGCATTGAAGTGACCAACATCCAAGATTTAAAAGGCTTAAACACTCGCAGCCCATGGTTAGCATTTATCATGTTAGTTTTATTATTCTCCATGGCTGGTATGCCCCCGACCGTTGGCTTCTTTGCCAAAGTCGGCATCATCGAAGCCGCTGTTGGTGCAAACTTAGTGTGGCTAGCCTGCGTCACCATGCTCATCGCCGTTGTCGGTTCCTACTACTACCTACGCGTCGTCAAAGTCATGTACTTCGAAGAACCCACCACCACAACCCCAATATCCATGGCCCAAGATGCCCGCTTAGGCATCAGCATCACCGGCATCGCCACCATCGCGCTCGGCATATTACCCTCTGCGCTAATAACCCTCTGCCACGGCGCCTTCTACTAATATGTATCTTCTCCCATTCCGGGAGAAGATGCCGGAAAGGCAGATGAGGGGCGAGCAACGCTCGCAATAATTTCGCGTAGCGAACTCACATTGTGATGCTATTGGTTATTCGCACAGATCCTCAACTCAGGCTGCTTCCTAATTCCAATTTCGCTAACTTTTAAATTAACCCCTAAAATTGTCACTTTTTTGGCAAGTTTTTGATACTAAACCCTGATTGAACTTGTGTTTTCTAGGCGTTGCGGCTACAATCCTCCTCCTTGACGCGGGATGGAGCAGTTTGGTAGCTCGTCGGGCTCATAACCCGAAGGTCGTAGGTTCAAATCCTACTCCCGCAACCAATTTTTTGGTAGTCAAAGACAACAAAAATTATACAGGATGGGCCAATAGGCCCATTTTTGTTGTAACGAGAAAGTGAATATGAATAACGACAAACTTTTTGACATTATCGAACCTGCCGTCGCCGCAGTAGAATTCAGCTTGTATGGCGTGGAATATATCCCGCAAGGCAAGTTCTCATTGTTGCGTGTGTATATCGATTCACCCAATGGTGTGACATTAGATGAGTGCGCGATAGCGAGTCGTCAAATTAGCGCCGTGTTGGATGTCGAAGATCCTATTAACGGTAAATATAATTTAGAAGTGTCATCACCGGGTATGGAACGTCCGTTGTTTAAAGCCGAACACTATGCTGAGCAAGTCGGCAAGGTGATTAAATTATCCGTTTACACACCAATTGATAATCGTCGTACATTTGAAGGTGAAGTTGTCTCAGCGAATGAAGAGGCTGTTACGTTAACTGTCGATGAAGAAACATTAACATTTGATTTAAGCGATGTGGTGAAAGCCCACGTTGTATATAAAGTATAAAACTCAGGAGTAACCAACATGTCAAGCAAAGAGATTTTATTAGTTGCAGAAGCGGTATCACACGAAAAAGATATCCCTAAAGAAATTATTTTTTCTGCACTTGAATCAGCATTAGCCATGGCGACGCGTAAAAAGCACGCATTAGACATTGATGCACGTGTGGAAATCGACCAAAAAACAGGCGATTATGAAACCTTTCGTGTTTGGCATGTATTAGAAGCTGACGAAGAATTAGAAAATCCTGACGCACAGTTAACTGTTGAACAAGCAAAAGAGCGTAGTGCCGATGCCGATGCGGGTGATACACTGGAAGAGCCTATCGATTCTGTTGAGTTTGGTCGCATTGCGGCGCAAACAGCAAAGCAAGTGATTATTCAAAAAGTCCGTGAAGCTGAGCGCGCGAAAGTGGCCGATGCTTACCGTGACAAAGTCGGTGAGTTAGTGACAGGTGTAGTGAAACGTGTAACACGTGATAATGCTTTCGTTGAGTTAGCCCCTAACGCTGAAGCTATTTTGCAACGTAACGATATGATCCCGCGGGAAACATTCCGTAATGGTGACCGTATTCGTGCCTTATTATATGAAGTAGATGATGAAGCTCGCGGCGCACAATTATTTGTTAGCCGTACCCACCCTGATATGTTGAAAGCATTATTTTCATTAGAAGTGCCTGAGATTGCAGAAGATGTGATTGACTTGAAAGGTGTGGCTCGTGACCCTGGTTCACGCGCGAAAATCGCCGTGAAAACCAATGACGGTCGTATCGATCCTATTGGTGCTTGCGTGGGTATGCGTGGTGCACGTGTGCAAGCGGTATCAGAAGAATTAGGTGGTGAACGTGTGGATGTGATTTTGTGGGACGATAATCCTGCACAGTTAGTCATTAACGCCATGGCCCCTGCTGAAATTGAAGCGATTGTGGTCGATGAAGACACGCACAGTATGGATGTTGCCGTTGCGGAAGATCAATTATCACAAGCGATTGGCCGTAATGGTCAAAACGTGCGTTTAGCCAGTGAATTAAGTGGCTGGGAATTAAACGTAATGTCGACGCAAGATGCCGAAGCGAAAAGCGAGCAAGAGTTAGCGAAGTTCGTGCAAGAATTCATGCAGCAATTAGAAATCGACGAAGATATGGCGGTCGCTATTGTTGAGTCAGGTTTCACCAGCATGGAAGAAATTGCTTACGTACCGGTTAAAGAATTGTTAGCGATTGAAGGTTTTGATGAAGAAGTGGTTGAGGTATTGCGTGAGCGTGCTAAAACAGCGTTGTTAACGAAAGCGATTGCTGAAAATTCTGATGACCAACCGGAAGCGGATTTATTAGCGCTTGAGGGTATGGATGAAGAATTAGCATATTCATTGGCGGCTAAAGGTATTAATACGCAAGAAGATTTAGCTGAACTTGCAGTTGATGAATTAGTAGAATTTGATAACGTAGATGAAGAACGAGCAGCTGCTTTGATTATGACTGCTCGTGCACCATGGTTTGAGTAGTCGAGGTATTTAAACTCCAAAACTCGAAACTCCAAACTCAAAACTCCAAAAGGAGGTAAATATGGCCGATATTACAGTAAAACAATTAGCAGAAATCGTGAGAATTCCGGTGGAACGCTTGCTAGTGAAATTTAAAGAAGCCGGTATCGATATGAAAGATGCTGAGCAAAAAGTTAGTGCGAAAGAAAAGCAAACCTTGTTAATGCATTTGCAAAATCCTGGTAAGAAAGCTGTCGCTGCCGAAGCGACAGGCGACAAGCCTAAAACGTTCACATTGAAGCGTAAAAGCGTCAGCACATTAAAAACATCAGGCAATGCCGGTAAGAAAACCGTCAATGTCGAGGTGCGCAAGAAACATACTTATGTGAAACGTCAAGCAACGCCAGTGGTAGAAGAAGTGCAACCGGTTGTTGAAGAAAAAGTTGAAGCGCCAGTCGTTGAAACGGTTAAAAAAGCCGATGAAACAACAGCGGCTAAACCCGTTGATGCAAAAAAACCTGCTGATGCCAAGAAGCCCGCTGATAAGCCAGCCCCTAAAAAAGATGACAAGAAAAAGCTAAAACATAAACGTAAAAATAAGCGTTTTGAAGAAGATAAAGACAAACAATTTGAAAGTTTTTGGAGTGGTCGTTCTAATACCATTACTGAGCATGGGTTCAAGCAGCCACAAGCACCAAAAGTGCATGAAGTGGTGATCCCTGAAACCATTACGGTTGCAGAGCTTGCGCAAAAAATGTCGGTAAAAGCGGCAGAAGTAATTAAGACCATGATGCAAATGGGGGCTATGGCCACTATTAACCAAGTGATCGACCAAGAAACAGCCTCCATTGTGGTGGAAGAGATGGGGCACAATGTTCGCTTAACTAAAGAAAATGAAGTCGAAGATATTTTAACGCAAGATGATGACGGTGAATTAGTGTCACGCCCACCGGTTGTGACCATCATGGGGCATGTCGACCATGGTAAAACATCATTGCTTGATTATGTTCGTCGCACAAAAGTTGCATCAGGTGAAGCCGGTGGTATCACACAGCACATTGGTGCTTATCATGTGGACACCGAGAAAGGTTCGATTACATTCTTTGATACACCAGGTCACGAAGCATTTACCGCAATGCGTGCTAGGGGTGCTAAATCGACCGATATCGTCGTATTAATAGTTGCCGCCGATGATGGTGTGAAACCACAAACTTTAGAAGCCATTCAGCATGCGAAAGCTGCCGGCGTTCCTATCGTTGTCGCGATTAATAAAATTGATAAACCTGAAGCTGATGCTGACCGCGTGAAAAATGAATTAGGTCAGTATGATGTTATCCCTGAAGAGTGGGGTGGCGATGTCATGTTTGTGAATATTTCAGCTAAGTCGGGTGAAGGTGTCGATAAATTACTTGATACCATTTTATTGCAATCAGAAGTGTTGGAATTAAACGCGCGTAAAACGGGTCCTGCTCGCGGTGTCGTTGTCGAAGCACGTTTAGATAAAGGTCGCGGTCCTGTTGCTACTGTGATGGTGCAAGAAGGAACGTTACGTCAAGGCGATATTATTTTAGCCGGTATGGTTTATGGTCGTGTACGAGCACTATTGGATGAAGTGGGACAACGGGTCGAGAGTGCTGGTCCCTCAATGCCTGTCGAAGTATTAGGCTTATCGGGCACGCCTGCTGCCGGTGATGAAGCCAATGTGGTCACTGATGAGAAAAAAGCCCGTGAAATTGCTTTATTCCGTCAAGGTAAATTCCGTGATGTTAAATTAGCGCGTCAACATGCGTCTAACTTAGGCAGCTTGTTTGACCGCGTCGCTGAGAATGATACAGCAACATTGAATGTGGTATTAAAAGCCGGTGTTCAAGGTTCTGTTGAAGCGTTGAGTCATTCATTGGCGAAACTTTCAACTGAAAAAGTGAAAGTGAAAGTCGTATCAAGTGGTACCGGTGGTATCACCGAGTCCGATATCAACTTAGCCATTGCTTCAAAAGCGATTGTGATTGGTTTTAACGTGCGTGCTGATGTCGGTGCGCGTAAACTGGTTGAACTCGAAGGTGTCGATTTACGTTATTACAGTATTATTTATGATGCTATCGATGATGTGAAGAAAGCTATGCTCGGTATATTAGCCCCTGTATTTAAAGAGCAGATTGTTGGCTTGGCCGAAGTGCGTGATGTTTTCCGTTCATCTAAATTGGGTACGATTGCGGGTTGTATGGTAACCGAAGGTACGGTTAAACGTAATAACCCCATTCGTGTATTGCGTGACAATGTCGTGATTTTTGAAGGCCAACTAGAATCGTTAAAACGATTCAAAGAAGATGCCAACGAAGTCCGTAACGGCATGGAATGTGGTATCGGTGTAAAAGATTACAACGACGTTCAAGCTGGCGATCAAATCGAAGTATTTGAAGTTATCGAAGTCAAACCCACCATGGATTAATGTCTCCCTTCTCCCCGCGAGAGTCCAGGCGATGTTTAATTCCTTCTCCCCGTGAGGGGAGAAGGTGCCCAAAGGGCGGATGAGGGGTGATATAAATAAACTCGCAACGCGAGTTCACAACCTAGTTACATAAACCATGAAACAAAAACGAAATTTCAGACAAGATCGCGTAGCGGAGCAAATTCAGCGAGTCATCGCCGAACTACTACAGTTCGACGCAAAAGACCCGCGTGTGAGTTTGGTCACTGTTGTTGATGTAGAAATCACCAAAGATTTAGCCTACGCAAAAGTGTACTACACCTTGCTTGATGAATCAGCCGTGGAAGACGCTAAAATCGGTTTAGAGAAATCAGCAGGCTACATACGCAAGCAACTTAGCCAACGCATGCAATTACGCCACACACCTGAGCTACGTTTTATTTATGATGACTCAACCATTAAAGGTCTACAGATGTCGAAACTTATCGACGAAGCAGTGGAAAAAGATCAAAGTAGGGTGGATAAAAGTTCAACCGAAGGTTGAACATATCCACCGTTTAAGGGAAAGCTTTAAGTATAGCCGCTACACGGCTATCGATTCATCCGAGCTGATCGCGCTTCGGGTAGATTTGCTTCAAACACGCTGTGAATACATCCGTGTACGCTTCGGCGCTTCATCCCTGAAGCGCAGAGTTTGAATCAAACCTACACGAATCCCGGCACGGATGAATCATAAGAGGTTAATCAAAGACATGGGCAAACGCAGAAAAAACCAAGGCCGCGAGATCAACGGCATTTTACTCTTAAATAAACCCATCGGTTTAACCTCTAATGCTGCCTTGCAAGAAGTGAAGTACCTATACTTTGCTAAAAAAGCCGGCCACACCGGCAGTTTAGATCCCCTAGCCACAGGCATGTTGCCATTATGCTTCGGCGAAGCCACTAAACTCTCACAATTCTTATTAGACGCCGACAAACACTATACCGTTACCGGAAAACTCGGTGAAAAAACCACAACCGCCGATGCCGAAGGCGAAGTCATCGAAACCAAGCCAGTAGATGCCACAGAAGATCAAATCGAAGCCTTGTTATCTAACTTCCGTGGTGAAATTCAACAAGTTCCTTCGATGTACTCCGCTTTAAAACACCAAGGCAAACCTTTATACGAATGGGCACGAGAAGGCGTAACAATCGAACGTGAAGCTCGCACAGTCAATATTCATCATTTAGCCTTAACCGAATTCACCGGCGACACCTTCAGCCTCGATGTGAAATGCTCCAAAGGCACCTACATCCGTAACCTCGTCGAAGATATCGGCGATGCCCTAGGCTGTGGCGCCCACGTCATCAAGCTTGATCGCGTCAGCGTAGCTGACTACACCGACATCCCCATGGTCGAGTTAGACCAACTCAAAGCCATGAAAGAAGAAAACCAATTCCAAGAAATGGATGACTTACTCCTCCCCACCACCAGCATGATCGACTACCTACCCAAAGTCACCCTAAGCCCCGTTGCTAGTTTCCAATTGCAACAAGGCAACCCCGTGCAAATTAAAGAAGCCCCAGCCAGTGGCCTAGTTCAACTCTTCGATAAAGATGAAAAATTTATTGGGGTTGGTGAAATTGATGCTGATGGCAATGTAGCGCCGAAGCGATTGTTGAAATCTTAATGCTTTAAGTCTCCAATAAAAATGTGACTGTTTTGAGTTAAATAAGCTATGAATCGTACTGCTTTTGTTGAGGTTGTGCTTATTGCAGCTTTATTCGTCACTATCGCTAGTAGACTTGGTAGTCACCCATAGCAATAATGCTGTTAATGGCAGATTTACGATGGTTGACCCACAGATAAACGCTATACATATCCATTAAGCCACTTTTAAACAACTATAAAATCAATAGGTTAGTCTTTATTGTCCATTGTTGGAGTTATATGCTAGACTGTAATTGTCCATTGTTGGGGAGATGCTGGTGAATGTTTGTTATGAGAACAGTACAAAATACAAAGTGTTGCAGTACATGAAGCAATCAGATGCGGATGTTATTTTGCGCGAAGACTTGGCGATGATTGCTAGCGATAGACAAGTGAGCCGCGCGTTAAAGTCTCTAATTGATGATAAACGTCTAGCCAAGCTTAGTTATGGCATCTATGTGAGATTACAGTATTCTGCGCGACTACAACGTAGCTATTTGCCGAAAGGTTTTATAGCATTAGCGCGTGAAGCACTCACAAGGCTTGGTATTGCATGGGAAATATCAGCAGCAGAAAAAGCTTATAATGCGGGAATAACACAGCAGGTGCCTGCCAACCCTGCGACTAAATTGCTTACGCGTTTTCGTCGCAAGCTTTCCTATAATAATAGGGAGATGCGCTTTGAGTGAGTTGAACGAATTAATTCTGTTAACGACTGAGCAGTTAGGCTTGCAAGAACCTTATGTGGTGGAAAAAGATTGGCACATTACAAAGGCTATTGAAGCACTGATGCAAGTGCGAGATGAAAATTTCCAGCTTGTTTTTCATGGCGGTACTGCTTTGGCCAAGGCGCATAAGTTGATACGTCGCATGAGTGAAGATTGTGATTTTCGAATTTTGTATAAAAATTCCAAGAAGCTTGAAAACAATAAATCGCAACGTGGATTACTGCGAGAGTACCGACAGCGCTTGACCGATGTGTTAAAAGACATTGGTTTTATTACGGAGTCTGATGCCGTTTCAGTGAAAAATGAAGGACGATTTATTTCAATACGGATGCGCTATGCGTCTGAATACGCCACGCCAAAATCCCTTAAGCCATTTCTAGCTTTTGAATTTAACTTGGCGACTTTGAAAATGCCAACAACAGATTGTCAGATAACGACATTGATGCAAGAGACATTCGGTGAAAAGCTTCAACACCCAATCGTTCAAGTTTCGACTATGTCAATTGTAGAGACAGCAGCCGAAAAATGGGTGGCATTGACACGTAGAATTACTACAAAAATGGAAGATGATGCGTATCACACTCAAGCATTGGTGCGTCATTTATACGACCTTTATGAAATGAGAGAACATGTTGATTTGCAGGATAATACATTTTCACAGTTAGCTACCCAAATCATTGAGGAAGATCGTCAGCGTTATAAATCACAGCATGATGGGTATTATAATGCACCACGTGATGTGATCACGGCTTCAATTCATGAGCTGACAAACAATCCAGTTTGGGAGCAACATTGGTCAGATTTCATCGTTACAATGGTATATGGTGATGCACCAAGCTATAAAGTTGCCTTGAGTGGACTGAGGGCATATACAGATGCGGTTTTAAACTAAGTATTATATACTCATGCGTCGTGACGATTCATCATTTAGCCTTAACCGAATTTTCACCGTCGACACATTCAGCCTCGATGTGAAATACTCTAAAGGCACTTACATCTGCAACCTCGTCGAAGACATCGCAAACTCGATCGCGTCAGCGTCGCCGACTACACTAACATCCCCATGGTCGAATTAGACCAACTCAAATCCATGAAAGAACAAAACCAATTCCAAGAGATGGATGACTTACTCCTACCCACCACCAGTATGATCGACTACCTACCCAAAGTCAGCCTAAGCCCTGTCGCCAGCTTCCAACTCCAACAAGGCAACCCCGTACAAATCAAAGGTGCTCCAAGCAGTGGTTTAGTGCAACTCTACGATAAAGATGACAATTTTATCGGCGTTGGTGAAATTGACAGTGATGGCAATATTGCGCCGAAGCGACTTTTGAAATCATCCTAATTGAGAAGGTGTCATACCCATGCTATCAGCACTTTGTTGACAGCAAGTTAGCCACATCTCATTAAATTTATTAATGGGCTCTTCCGATTCATCATGTGTAGCATCTTTTTTCAGCGTGAGTTGAGCGTAGCGTATTTCTTCGAACAGTGCTGGATCTCGCTGGATGGTGCATCTGAAAAAACGTATTAGATAAAATTTAATGATAACATCAAATTTTTCAGCTTTTGCAGCGTCCTCAAATACTTTATCTTGCCCAACGTATGTCGCTCTATAGACTATTAAATGTGCGTGTATTAGGCAGCGGTAAAAATGGATGAGTACACAATTTTGCTTAGTAAACTCCAGCATGTTGGCGTAAAATGGAAGGACTTGATCTAACGTACCATCAGTCAAGAAATTCCGCATTTCCTGTGCTGCGATACTAATAAATTTAATTGAAAGAAGTTGATTAGAATCCACAGTATCTGAAATAGTCGATAATATAAAGTGAAGCTCACTTTGGATTGATACAACCTCTGGCAAACAACAATAGACTCGGTATAAATAAGTTAAGATACCTGGACGAGCTGGACTAGCCGGATAGACTTCGCCCATGTGGAATTTTAACTTTGAAAGCAAATCAGTATGAAATACGGCATCGTGTAGTTGAAAACTGAAATCATCAGTAAAACTGCCATCACCTCTTTCAAGTGAAAAACTACTGCCTGCAAATGGCATCCCCATCGGATGAGTATCTTCAGTATGAAGTTTCGCCACATCCGCTTCGCTAATGCCATTTTTATCGGTTAAATAGGCCATTAACTTGATGGCTGCTCGACCATAGATTGTCATTAGTGTTACGCGTAGTAATGTGATGCTTGGCACATATAACACACTGTGTTCATCCGCTAATACAGTGTTGCATCCATCATTCGAGCGTGATGTTTCTTTAAAACCATCATTGGATTGTGTAAAGCGAGGCATAATAGTTAGGTGTTTTTCCGCTGCAGGCGCTAGAATGCTCAGAAATAAATTACTTGTGTGATAATGGTGAAAGCCTGTTATTTCTAATGTGCGCATTTCACTTTTCATGCCAAATTTTTCACATACCCCTTTTAAATTTTTATAAATTTCTGAGGCTATGGTTCGGGTAGTATCCCGTTTTTTTGCTGTAGGATCTAAACGATAGTTGTAGAGTGAAAACATTCTCCTGATAATGTTAACGGCTCTTCTCTCGTCTATAGCATTAAAATCAACTATTCTAACGCTCTTGAATGCAGCATGTTTGAAAGTGTTGTCGTCATTCAATGCATGTTTATAGTGCTCTGGATAAAATCTGCTCCTAGTCTTCTCGGAGACAATTCTTTGTTGTCTGTGGTTTAATGCATAGGGGACCCTCATAGCATTTGCAAAGAAAATGTTGGTAATATAACGATGGACATCATGATATCGTCGACGTGAGTTCTTTAACTTATGATAGCGATCACGAGCGATAGCAACACATTCTTTCTCAACTGGATGGCCCTCGTCGGGAGTCGGTGAGAATAGTTTTGTATCATCTGGCAGAAATCGTGTTAATTCGTCATATGTTTGAAGAAGCCCTGATTGTTCTATATGTTTTGGGTCAAAAAGCATAGAATCCCCCTAATAAATCTATTATTCTTATAAGTAACAATTATAGTGAACGAAGCTTAACTGGGTATTAAATCAAGCCCAAACGAGCTATCATGCGGCATATGATAATAATGCGATAATGCAGTGCGGTAATCATTTCAGGGTTACTGCTACTGAGTTATCAGTGTGCCCCAGCCAGTGGCCTAGTTCAACTCTTCGATAAAGATGAAAGATTCATTGGTGTCGGTGAAATTGATGTTGAAGGTAATGTTGCCCCTAAGCGGTTGTTGAAATCGTCATAATACTAATGAGCTATTCCTCTAGTCGGAAAAAAACATTACCCTAAAAAAGTCAGCATGAATCGCTTAATGGCTAAAATGGGAGACATCACATAAAAACATGTGCCATTGGGTAATCAAGGATAGAGTTAGAGCTTGCTTTTAATGCTTTTTTTGCTTCTTGCCGCCAAATTTTTGCAAATTTTCCCCTGGCTGGATAAAGGGTATATTGTGGTGCAATATCAAACATAAACTGCCTTATTTCGCTTAATAAGCTCTCGTCAACAGAATTCATAAATGCAAAAAACAATCTTAAATAGGCTCTGGAAATCCCTGCCCTATGTTCCTCTCCGCGACAGGGAAGTTTTTGACCAAAAGGCCTGTCAAGGAACATCCAATACAGCGGTAGATAAAAACACTGTAATACTAGATTTTCAATTGTCCTGTAATAGTGACGCATTGATAGTAGTTCATGCCCATCACCTAATCGATGACAAACCTCTTTAGACAATGTCATTAGTGTGGGGAGAAAATCAGAGTTATATTTTAATCGAAGTAATAGTGGTAGAAGTTCTGTAGCTATATTTTGTTTTTGTATCTTGCAGAGTAAACCATGGGGAAGCTTGATAGAGCTTAAATAGTAGAGGAATTGCTTTGCTATATTAGAATCCGGGGTTGTTTGCTGCATGAATTGGAAGAAACCGAACATATGCTGAGCATAAGAATAAATTCGTCCAATGAAAGCTAAAGCTTCTTGGGGAATTATGGATAATATATCTGCATGATATGCATCATGTAACTGAAAACCTAAAGATGTAGCGTCTCTAAAATCAGCAGAATTTATTTCAAACAACCCTCTTATTGGCATGCCCATAGGGTGAATTTTTTCACTATGTAAACCGACAATTTGAGGTTGATTCAAACCTTGTCGATCGGTCAAAAAAGGTAGGAATTTAACAGGATCGCGTGTGTCACTAGACAAGAAAATATGTTTACACCATAAAACTGAGCGGATTAGGGTCATACTAGGAATGAAATATCGTCCAGTTTCTTTTTTATTCGTGATAAATGACGAGGTCTTTGAGGTATCGCCATTATGGAGTTCTGAATAAATTTTATGATCAGTACCATGACGTATGACATTCAGTGTGACTGACATGCTTTCCTCACCTTCAACAGAGTGAAGAATAGCGTCAGTGATATCATCCATATGATATTGGCTGAAGTTAGTTATTTCTAAAACACGCATTTCATCTTCCATATGTAAATTATTACATACATGGAATAAGCATCTGTAAATCATTCTGGCAAGTCGACGCCTTTGTTCTTCAGCAGTTGTCAGCACAAACATCTTTGATATTAGGTTTATAGCCACATCCTTATGCATGGTTTTTAATGATACTTCCTTTAGTTTGGGCTGTGCAGGATAGATACCTTTGTTCTGTAACAGAGCCAGATCAAAGCTGAGTAAACTAGCATTTTGAAAAAGTATATCTGTCGAAAATCGGCTAACGTCAGCTACTGAGCGTGCTGACTTCATCAGCCTCTGGAAGGCCTCGTACTGCGGGTTGCTTTGTGAAAATTCAGGAGGTAATTCAGCAAGTGTTGTTCTCAATTTGGTTTGCTTATGATGCAAAAAATGTTCATTAGCCCTGGCCATCTGCACTTCAGCATTGGGTAAAAAATACAATAAACTAGAAAAACTCTGGCTGAAATATTTATCCATTTCATAGGCTGTTGGGAAATAAGCTGGTTCTATCATAGGTTAGTCGATTTTTTTTGTTTCATTATATAAGTTTTATATTAACAAAACATTAATAGTTAATGATATTTATGTGGGGTGACAATACTTTTCGTGATTATAATGTAATTATTTACCGAAAGGTTTTATAGTACTGGCGCGTGAAGCACTCACACGACTTGGTACTCAATGGGGAATATCAGCAGCAGAGAAAGCTTATAACGAGGGAGCAACAAGGCAACTCCGTGCAAATCAAAGAAGCCCCAGCCAGTGGCTTAGTCCAACTCTTCGATAAAGATGAAAAATTTATTGGTGTGGGCGAAATTGACACCGATGGTAATGTTGCGCCAAAACGACTATTACGTCAGTGAGCAGCCTACTAAGCTGCGCGGTGTAGTTGTGTGACTTCTTTTTCGATTCGTTTGCCCGCTATTTTTCTTGTCATCTTAATATCAAAGGCATTTTGTAAGTTTAGCCAAAATTCCGGTTGGGTGCCAAAAAATGTCGCTAAGCGTAAAGCCGTATCAGCCGTAATGGAGCGTGTGCCATTTAAAATATGAGTAATGCGATTAGTTGGCACGGCTAAGTGCTTAGCAAATCGATTCGAAGACATGTTGTCGAGCATGTCTAGTTCATCTTGTAAAATTTCACCCGGGTGTATGGGGCGCATATTATTTGTGGGCATGGTTTTTCTCCAATTAATGGTAATCAACTATTTCAACGTTAGTGGTTTCATTGTTGTGCCAACTAAAGCATACTCGCCATTGGTTATTAATTCTTATGCTGTATTGCTCTTTTCTGTCACCTTTTAATATCAGAGGCTATACCCAAGGTGATTGAGTTTTCGATTTTCTACCGGCTATGTACCCAAAGCGATTGAGTTTTAGGTGTTAATGCTGCCACCTTTGCACGCTACACCCTTAACTAAAACTGCGCATAGTGTACTATTACTGGTTTTAGTTAAGGGTGTAGCGCACAAACCTGTTTGCCTGAACACCTAAAACTCAATCGCTTTGGGTATATTTGCACGAGATAACATTATCTAAACCTGCGCACAGATGACTATCATTGGCTTTAGATAATGTTATCTCGCACAAATTTGTTTGCCATAAAATCTAAAACTCAATCGCTTTGGGTATATTAATTAAATGAGCGCCATTTCAAGTTTATGCTTACGTTTTACCCAGTCTGGTAATGAGCGATCTAGAAGCTTAAAAAAATCAGGGCTATGATTGTGATGCACTAAGTGGCATAGTTCATGAAATATTACGTATTCAATGCATTCTTGAGGTGCTTTTATCAGCTCAATATTCAACGATAACTTTTCATTTTTTGAAAGACTTCCCCAGCGTTTACTAAGTTTCATGATTTTAATCGTTGGTTTGTTAACGTTATTTTTTTTGAATTGTTCCCAGCATTGATCAAATGTTTTATTTAAATAGATACTAGCTTTTTCACGGTACCAATCATTCAAAAGTGACTCAATGTGATCTGGTTTGTTGTTTTTGGATGCGACCAAGAAAAAACCAGCTTTCAGGAGAATGTTATTTTCTGATTGTGGCTCTATCTTAAGGCGATATTTTTTTCCTAAATATAAATGACTTTCACCATTAACATATTTTCTTGAGGGTGTTCTTGGGTCAAATTGATTGAAGTACTGTATTTGACGTTTAATCCAGCGAGCACGTTTTTTAATTTTTTCTTCAATAGCATGGTGTTCAGTTCCTTCGGGTGCTTTAACAAAAACTGATTTATCAGGGTGAACGGATATTTCCAGTGATTTTCTTTTAGAAAAAGTGAGCTGAAAGAGGAGCGCATCACCGCCATATGTAACTGAACATGTCATCGCTGACATCAGATATGTCTCCTATGCTTAGCGACTTGCATCGTTTTTTCGATAACATTATCCATTTGTTCCGAGCTTAGTGTCACACCATACTGCATTTTTATTTCGTCATATAAAAAATCGTCGATATCATTTATAACGGTTTTTTGGGCATCGGTATCGTACCAAAAATCGATTTTCCAATGAGTATCGATTATTCGCTGAATGGCAAGTGAAGTCTTTGACGCAATAGCGTCAATTTGCTTAGCATCCATGTCATACAGCATGGCTATTTGTTGGAACTGGGGTTTAACGAGCCCAAAATAGGCACAAGCTTCATCGTTATCGCGAATATCCTCAGGCACATCATTATGCTGCTTGGTGGCAATTTTGTTCCGAATATCTAGGGCTCGGTTAAGGTATTCAAGGTCGGATATCCGGCTGGCCCTAAAATCGTTAATCGCTTGCTGAATTAACTTGGAAAATGTTTCATAAAATGCAGGGTCTTCATTCATGCTTTCGGAAATGCTGCGCTTGGTTGCATGGGCAATAGTGTCCGCTTTAGAGGCGATAGTCTTCGTTTGATAAACACATTGCTCTTCTTTTACCATGTTAAACATTTTCTCATCAAAAATATTCACTGGTTTATTTAGCTGCGTTACTTCATTTGCTTGAATGTGAGTATCGAGTAGCTTCTTGATCTTTGGCTCATAGTCGCGATATTCTATTGCCTCAGCATAGCGTAACTTAACGGCGGCCTTTAAATTTTGGAATCGCTTTAGATCATCTTTATAGTTTTTGAGTTTTTTCTCGTCTGACTTCATGATGAACTGTTCAGATGAGAGCGCTATACCGAGAGATTTGCTGTATGCAGATAGGCATTCATAGAACTCTTCACGTAATTCGTCATCAGCGAGTAAGATTTCATACGCTTCTTCATCTTTCGAATGTTTAATTGCTTTAAACAAATCCCATAAGTCAGAATAGCGTTGAGGTAACTTGAAAACTTCGTCATTGATTGAAGTCAGCGTTCCAGCTAAATCAGTTTCGTCAAAACCCTCGAAGGCTTCATACATAGTGAGCGCTTTATCTAATTCACCCAATACGCTTGCGTAATCAATGATATATCCAAACTCTTTGCCTTCATATAAGCGATTGACTCGAGCAATAGCCTGCAAAAGGGTATGTTCTCTTAGTCTTCTACATAGGTACAAGACAGTATTTCGTGGTGCATCAAATCCCGTTAATAGCTTATCGACAACGATCAAAATTTCCGGTTCATCACCGTGTTTAAATTGATTAATGACTTGCTTGGTGTACTCTTCCTCTGAACCATAGCGTTTCATCATTTTTTTCCAGAATTTCCCCACCTCATCGGTTGGGCCTGCGTCAACTTCTTCATGCCCTTCGCGTGTATCCGGGCCTGATATGATGACTTCGGTCGTCACGGTGCCAATCTCTTGTAGAAATTGTTGGTACTTAAGTGCTGCCGGTTTCCCTGGTGCTACGAGTTGCGCTTTAAACCCAGTACCTTGCCAGTTAGCTCGAAAATGCTCGCTGATATCGAACGCACGCATATAGATGACTTGATCTGATTTATTTAGCATTTCAGCACGCGCGTATTTCTTCTTGAGGTCAGCTTTTTGTTCTTTGCTTAAATCTGCGGTATGGCGCTCAAACCAGAGATCGATGGCAGATTGATTCTGTTCCATTTCAACGTGTCTGCCTTCATACAGAAGTGGCAATACCGCTTCATCGGCCACCGCTTGTTTGATTGTGTAATGTGGTTCAATGAGGCCGCCAAACTTAGCAAAGTTATTCTTTTCTTTTTTAAGCAAAGGTGTGCCTGTAAAGCCTAAAAAACAGGCGTTGGGTAGCATTTGTCGCATTCTGGCGGCAAGTGTCCCAAAGTTGGTTCGATGGCTTTCATCAACTAAAACAAAGATATCGTTTGATTCATCTACATACTTCTCAGCAATCCAACCCTTTTCAAATTTATGAATGAGGGTGGTGATGAGATTAACCTGATTTTTGAGGTGCTTAACCAGGTTACGACCAGACGTTGCACGTTGACGACTTAATCCGCAGGCAGCAAAGGTGTTTTCAAGCTGCTTGTCTAAATCATCTCTATCGGTGACTAGGATGATTCTAGGGTTAATTAACTGAGGATCAAACGCCATGGCTCTGGTGAGCATCACCATCGTGAGGGATTTACCCGAACCTTGCGTATGCCAAATAATGCCGCCTTGACGAGCCTCTTGTGCGCCTAGATTTTTGATTCGTGCCAGGGTGGATTGAATCACAAAATATTGTTGGTAGCGGGCAATTTTTTTTATGCCACTATCAAAAAGCGTAAAGCGATAGGTTAAATCTAAAAGCCGTTCAGGTTTGCATAAGCTGTAGAGGGATTTATCCTGTGCAGTCACTAGCCGATCGCCTTGTGCTTGTAGCTGATCGAAAAAGGTTCTAGCGCCTAGAAATTCACCGCTGAATAATTGATCCTTTATCTCATCATCAAGCGTTGTGTTCACTGACTTGTTAACATCAACAGTTTGGTCTTCTTGCTCTTTCCAAACACCCCAGAATTTTTCAGATGTGCCAGCCGTGGCATACTGTGCCGCATTTTTATTCACCGCCAAAATTTGTTGTGCAAAGGTAAATAGGCGAGGGATATAGTCGTCCCCTTGATTTCTGATGTGTTGTGAAATGGCTTGTTTAACATCAACTTTAGGTGACTTACATTCAATCACGCTAAACGGAATACCATTAACAAACAATACGATATCAGGCCTGACGATTTCAGTGCTTCGCGATCGCTCGACAGAGAATTCAGCGACTGCATGGAAACTGTTATTAAACGGGTTTTTCCAGTCGATATAATTCAGCGTAAAGCTCTTCGAGTCGCCCTCAATGGTTTGCTCCATTGCTGAGCCTAAGGTGATTAAATCATAGATGGTTTCATTGGTTTTTTGCAAGCCATCGTACTTGACGTTTTTAAGCTTTTGAATCGCTGATTGAATGTTTTCTTCACTAAAAAGATATTCCCCACCTTTATAGTTAATGCGGTTAATTTTCTTGAGTTGCTGGCGAAGAATGTCTTCTAATAGGATATTAGACGTGCGGCCACCTCGCTCAGCCAGGGCTTGCTTTGGTGTTAAATACGCATAACCTAAGTTAATGAGCTGTTGTAATGCGGGAATTTGTGACAGGTATTTTTCGTTAAATTCGAAGCTTTCAGGTGTTGAGTCAGCATGATAATTCATGGGAGTGGTGCTCATGCGCTTAACTCCTTCGGTGTCTTATCGGTGGTTTCTGTGGGAACGCTTACTGGCCATTCGCCCGTGAGTAGCTTTTGCATGAGACCGCGCTTTTGTAGGCGGTATTTTGCTAGAGTTTTTTTAAGTAATTTAATTTCTTTCTGCGTCGTAGTTAAAGTTGCAGAAATTTCTACTTGTATAGATCTGCTTGGGTAAATGATAGAAAACTTTGCAATGTCTTTTTTCTGAATATTGGGTAGCCCTGACCCAACTCGCAACTGCATGATTTTCTTTTCATGTGATTTTAAAAAATAGAATAAGAAGCTCGGGATGATTTGGTCACTAACATCTAAAAGAGAATAGCAGTGACCACCACACCAAAATCGTTCTTTACAGTAGTTGACAAACCCACAAGAGTTCCCCCCCTCGCTAATGGTTACAGTATTTTCTATTGTGTTGAAATTATCAGTATAGCCAGAGGGTGAAATTCCACCATTCCAGGCAGGGTAGCGTCCAGTTTTAGTTAAATGTATTCGATTTAATTGTTCGCCTTTTTTAATCTCTACCAAATCATTTAATTTTTTGCATTTCCAGCCATGATTTTTGGATGGATTAGCTATTAATTGAGTTTTCAACCACTCAAACTGCTTTTCCTTGGCCGCAATTAGCGCTTCGGTTTTTTCGATGGCGCTATCCCAGTGGTTGAGAGTATCTGTTATGTCAGTTTGTGTGTTTAAAGAGGGTATACAAATAGGCATTTTTCTTAAATCGACTAAATGAAGGTGCTTTACAGCAATGCCTGAAGTAATAGACCAAAAATACCTCTTCGATAATGGGGAATTTAAATAATGTTGAAGATATTCAGGCGATAACACATTTTTTTTTGGTTTAATCAGCGCTAAACTTTCGAAAATACTAAAAGAGAATGGTAATTCTGGAATCATGATCGCATCTCCTAGTGATCCGCTTTTAGACAGCATTACATCTCCCGTTTCAGGCCTACATCGTTTGGTTAGCTCTAGATGTTCATCCTTTGAAATAAACTTGTGATTAGCAAAGCTTAGTGTTCCATTCTTAATATTTCTTGCGGATAAAAATACCACGCCTGTATCCTGATAGATTGGAGTTTTATGCGTGCCATCAGTTATTTTTTGGCAAATATTGCCCAACTTTTCCCTTCTCCAAAAATTACTCATTATTTCCCCTCCAACTTCTTCTGCGCCCGCGCTAACTGCGGAATGCCTTTCTCTGGTTTCGGTAAGTCTTCCGGCATGGTGCCGCCGAGTTCCTGAATGGTTTCACGCACCTTTGCACCAACTTCGTAGTGGGTTTGATTGGCTTGGCTTTTATTGCCTACTTCATCACGTTTGAGTTTGTCTTCCGTTTGAGTCGCGCGGAATAGGTTGGCCGCTAACTCGGTGCTGCCCATATGGTCGAGTATTTTCTGGCTTTTTTTGAGGCCTTTGTGCTGATGAATTGTTTTGTTGTCTAGGCCACCGTAAAGGCCCTTGTAGCCATGGTTTTGGAAAATGGCGTAGTCTAGGCTCGTCTCAACTCCTGCATCGCGAGCGACAGCAGCCAGCTGTTTGTTGTGGTCTGCTAGCTCATTACGAAGCATCAGGCGTTTTTGGTCCTCGTTGAGTTGCTGAAACCCGGTGTCCTCTTGCAGCTCTTGGCGGCGGGTTTGAATGGCAAAATAAGTTTGGCCATTGGCGATTACTGCTTTGCTGGCATCGGCATTTTGGACGATGAGGTAGCAGGCATAGCGCGAGAGTGCGAACGAGGGCAGTTCTCGTTTTGCGGTTGAACCAATTTCGACCATTTCGTGTATCTCCACGAAATGGTCTGAGACAGATTGGTTACTATTTATACAGGCATTTTTAGCTTTTTCAATAACGGGTAGAAAATTGCGATACTCCGCATAATCTAATATTTTTGCCAGCTGACGTGCTAACCAAATTTCACCACCTTGTTCGTTAATAATTTTTAGGCTTTCAAAGCTAATGTGTGCTGGGTTTGTGACCTCGACCATTTTGTTTGCGTCAACCAAATGGTTGTTCATTGGACTATTCATTTCGTCACCTCCGATGTGTTTGCAGGGACGATATCTTTTAGCAGTTCGGCCATTTTTTGGCGAACGTCCGTTAGCTCGATTTCAAGCGTGTTAATTTCCGCTTGTACAGCAACGATATCGATTTCAACTTCTTCCTCGAAAGTATCTACATAACGAGGAATATTTAAGTTGAAGTCATTTTCTTTTATTTCTTCAAAGCTAGCCAAGTGGGCGTATTTCTCAACCTCGGTGCGAGCGGTGACTGCCGCGACGATTTTATCTAAGTGTTCGTCAAGCAGGATGTTTTGGTTTTTTCCAGCTTGATAATGCTCTTTACCGCTGGCATCGATAAATAAAACATCTTTGCGATTGGCATTCACACCACCTTTTTCACGTGAACGATCAAATAGCAGAATGGCGACGGGTATACCTGTGCTTGGGAATAGGTTGCCTGGCAAACCGACTACAGTATCAAGCAAATTTTCTTCTATCATCTTCTGGCGAATGCGGCCTTCGGCTGCGCCTCTAAATAATACGCCATGAGGAACCACGACGGCGATTCGACCTTCTTTTTCAATAGCGGCTTCGACCATGTGACTGATAAAAGCAAAGTCCGCTTTTGACTTAGGCGGTAGCCCGCGCCAATAGCGATTGTATCTATCTTCTGCAACGTCCTCTGAGCCCCATTTATCGAGTGAAAATGGCGGGTTGGCGACGACGTTATCAAATTTCATGAGTCGATCATTTTCAACTAAGGCAGGAGAGGTTAGTGTGTTACACCACTCGATGCGGGCAGAGTCAGCGCCGTGAAGAAACATATTCATGCGTGCAAGCGCCCAAGTGCTGCCATTGACTTCCATGCCGTAAAGCGAGTAATTGCGATCGCCCACTTGCCGTGCCGCTTCAATTAGTAGCCCAGCCGAACCACATGCGGGGTCACAAATACGAGCCCCCACTTTAGGCGCACATAATCGAGCAACTAACTTCGAGACTTTATGCGGTGTATAAAATTCACCTGCTTTTTTACCAGCGTCGGAACCGAAGCGTTCAATCAGGTAGATGTAAGTGTTACCAATCACATCTTCAGAAATCCGAGTAGGTCGCATATCTAAAGCGGGCTTGTTAAAATCATCAAGTAGGGTCTTAAGGCGACGGTTCCGGTCTTTGGTTTTTCCTAAATTGGCTTCGCTGTTGAAATCAATATTACGGAAAACGCCTTCCAGTTTTGATTTGTTGGCGGTTTCAATGTGCTCTAAAACGATATTGATTAGCTCGCCAATATTAGGCTCATTCTTGCGCTCATATAACGAGTAATAGTTAGCCAAGAATTTATCAGTGACAATGGTTTTCTTTTCTTTTGTTTTCTTGTCTTCAATGTTTTCGGTTAACTCAATCATTGGCAGTAGGAAACGTTCACGTTCAAGCTTGCGTCTAATGCGTGTGTCATCATCGCCATATTGTTTTCTATATGTTTCATAGTGATCATTCCATACATCAGAAATGTATTTCACGAACAACATCACTAAAATGTAATCTTTATATTGTGCGGGGTCGACCGTGCCTCGGAATGTGTCACAAGCGGCCCATGCTGCATTGTTGATATCTTTTTGTTGAATTTTATCGTTACTGTGAACACTGTGTTCTGAGCCATTTGGTTTGGTGTTGTCAATGCTTGATGATGTTTGCTTCGTCATATCGCTCATGTCCTATTTAGTTGGTGGTTTTGCTTGGGTATATTGCTGGGTCTTCGATGCAAGTTGCATCAGCATTCCCTCTATGAATAACGCTTTGTTTTTTGCTAATGCCTTCGTAAGTGTTTGCTCGTTTATTGAAAGGTCATGAAGTGCAATTATTTTTTTTTGTATATCAAGGCTAGGTAAAACAACCTCAAGCTCTTCAAGCGCTGGCTTGCCGATCATCCTCATCGCTGTGCCAGTAGCCTTGCTTCGTAGTACTGACTGCGATGAAGCTTGATTGATGAACCAGCATAAATATGCAGGCATGATAGTGTCACTTTCAACTCTGATCCGCAGTAGTGGTGCAGCAATAACTGCTAAATTTAAAGGTAAGTTGATTAGGGCTGCGGTGTTGGTTTGACCTCGCGAACGAAATGCCAAATCATTTATTTCGACACGGTGTTGATCTTTTAAATGTTTCATATCAATTTGGACGAGTTGTTGGTCATTGAGTCGGTTATCGTCAGTTAGATCTTTCATTTGGATAACTGAAACATTTCCTTTTGAGTCGGGCTCAAGCCTTGAGCGAAACGAATGCCCCATTTGTACAGCGGCAATCTGCTTAAGTTTTACTATCATTTTCCCTCCGCTGTAGATTGCTGTAATGGCATTTCTGTATTGTTAAAGTTAAGTGTAGCGACAAGGTTATGCTAAGTCAACAATTATTTTGCAGAAACGCCGTTACTGTGAAAAATAATTTCTGCTGTTTCTTACCCTCAGCTTAACTCCAGTTCTGACATGATGATTTTTCTTCTTCAACCCGCATTTGCTTGTTTATTCAACACGTTAAGCGTACAATTTGCCCCTCAAACAGGTAGCCCTTCTTGGTTTGATGATCCTCCATCATCTGACTCGGTTTGGCTGAAACACAATCTACTAGGAGGACTATCCATGTCTATTACTACTGAAAAAACTCAAGAATTGGTGAGCAAATTTAAGCGCGCCGAAAATGATACCGGCTCGCCTGAAGTGCAAGTCGCGATTTTGACTGAAAGCATTGTTAACTTAACGGAACATATGAAAGAGCATAAGCATGACTATCATTCACGTCGTGGTTTATTAGCGAAAGTTAGCCGCCGCCGTAAGTTGCTAGATTATTTGAAAAAGAAAGACGCTACTCGTTATAGCGCATTGATTAAAGAACTTGGTTTACGTAAATAAGGAATTACACTGTGCAAGCAATTAAGAAAACGATTCAATACGGTGGGCGTACGCTTACCTTAGAAACTGGCATGATTGCCCGCCAAGCAAGTGGCGCGGTAATGGTAAATTTAGATGACACTGTTGTATTAGTGACAGCAGTTGGTAAAAAAGAAGCGCAAGAAGGCCGCGACTTTTTCCCATTAACCGTTAACTACACTGAAAAAACTTACTCTGCGGGTAAAATCCCCGGTGGTTTCTTCAAACGTGAAGCACGTCCAAGCGAAAAAGAAACGTTAACTGCACGTTTAATCGATCGCCCGATTCGTCCTTTATTCCCAGCGGGTTTTGTGAACGAAGTGCAAGTGGTTGCGACGGTTATGTCGTACAACCCTGACGTGAATCCTGATTTACCAGCAATGATTGGTGCATCTGCTGCATTAGCTATTTCAGGTATGCCGTTTGATGGCCCAATCGCGATGGCGCGTGTCGGTTATAAAAATGGTGAGTATTTATTAAACCCAACACCTGAAGCATTAGATGAATCAGACTTAAACCTTGCGGTTGCCGGTACTGAATCTGCAGTATTGATGGTGGAATCTGAAGCGAAAGAATTATCAGAAGAAGTGATGCTTGGCGCTGTGATGTTTGGTCACAAAGAAATGCAAGTGGTGATCAACGCGATCAAAGAATTGAAAGCCGAAGCTGGTAAAGAAGCTTGGGTGTGGACTGCACCTGCGACTAACGTTGAGTTAGAAAAAGCTGTTGCTGATTTAGTGCGTAGTGATTTAGAAGCTGCTTATGACATTCAAGAAAAACAGAATCGTACAGAAGCATTGTCGACTGCGAAAGCGAAAGCTGTGTCTGAATTAACGAATGAAGCAAATGACATCAGCGAAGGTAAAATCACTGACATCATTAAAAAGTTAGAAAAAGATATCGTTCGTGGTCGCATCATCGATGGTCAACCGCGTATTGATGGTCGTGATACTAAAACCGTTCGTCAAATTGACGTGCAAACCGGTATTTTACCGCGAGTTCATGGTTCTGCTTTATTCACACGTGGTGAAACGCAAGCGATTGTTGCGGTAACGTTAGGTACGGATGGCGATGCACAATTGATTGATAGCTTATCAGGTGCTTGGAAAGATCGCTTCATGTTGCATTATAACTTCCCTCCATACTCTGTCGGCGAATGCGGCATGATGGGTTCACCTAAACGTCGTGAAATCGGTCACGGTTTCTTAGCGAAACGTGCAATGGTTGCGGCTTTGCCAAACATGGCAGAATACCCATACACGATTCGTATCGTTTCTGAAATTACTGAATCAAACGGTTCAAGCTCAATGGCGACAGTTTGTGGTTCAAGCTTAGCGCTAATGGATGCCGGTGTGAAAACTAAGGCGCCAGTTGCCGGTATTGCGATGGGCTTAATTAAAGAAGCGGATAAATTTGCTGTCTTAACTGACATCTTGGGTGATGAAGATCACTTAGGCGACATGGACTTTAAAGTAGCCGGTACTGAAAACGGTGTCACTGCTTTGCAAATGGATATCAAAATTCAAGGTATTACTGAAGAAATCATGAAGCAAGCCTTAGCGCAAGCCAGTGATGGTCGTAAGCACATCTTAGGTATTATGAACGAGCATTTAAGCACGGGTCGCGAGAGCTTCTCTGATTTTGCTCCACGTATTATGACAATCAAAATTCACCCTGACAAAATCCGTGATGTGATTGGTAAAGGTGGTGCGACTATTCGTGAAATCATCCAATCGACGGGTGCAACTGTTGATATTGATGATAGTGGTACTGTGAAAATCGCTTCGGTTGATGCTGCAGGCGGCGATGCTGCCCTACGTCAAATCGAATTGATTACCATGACACCTGAAGTCGGCCAAGTATACGAAGGTAAAGTCGCTAAGATTTTAGACTTCGGTGCGATTGTTAACTTCTTACCAGGTAAAGATGGCTTGGTCCACATTTCACAAATTATGGAAGAGCGTGTTGAAAACGTAACTGACCATTTAAGTGAAGGCCAAGAAGTCAAAGTCAAAATTATCGAAGTCGACCGTCAAGGCCGTGTTCGTTTGACGATGAAAGAAGTCGAGTAAATATCAAAGTAGGGTGGATAAAAGTTCGCGCGTTAGCGCGGACATATCCACCTTTTTAAATAGCCGCCACGAAATCGGCGTCTGATTAAAAGGTCAAGAATATGAGTCTAGAACAAAACTACCAAGCCATCATCGAAGCCATCGGCGAAGACGCCAACCGTGAAGGTTTAATCAAAACTCCTAAGCGTTGTGCTGAAGCGATTAAAGAATTAACCTCAGGTTATTCAGAAGACATCAATGAAGTTTTAGGTGATGCCGTTTATGAATCCGCTAACGATGAAATGGTTATCGTTAAAGACATCGAATTTTATTCATTGTGTGAACACCACATGATGCCCATTGTCGGCAAATGCCACATTGGCTATATTCCAGACGGAAAAGTTATCGGTTTATCGAAACTAGCCCGTATTGTCGATCACTTCGCTAAACGTTTACAAATCCAAGAAAACATGACCAAGCAAGTGGCCGATTGTTTGCTTGATGCTATGAATTGCAAAGGTGTTGCTGTCGTTATTGAAGCCGACCATTTCTGCATGATGATGCGAGGTGTGAAAAAACAAAATTCATCAACCACTACATCAATGATGCTAGGTAAATTTCGTGAGAGCGATAAAACGCGAGCTGAATTTTTGACTTTAATTAAGTGATTTGTTCTTGCGCAGCATTTTTTACTGTCTTTAAGTAACTGTTAAGCTAGTTACGTTATTATTGAGCGACTATAATAATTAGACGTTGATATGCTCACACCAACAACACTGCGGTTTAAGCCACCTGTTGCACGCCCACCTCAACGCGTGGGTTTTCGCTACAAACTTTCTACGCCTTCTGAAATTTATCAAACGTTTTCAAACTATGGTTTTAACTCTGATGCTGTGAAATTAGCGTATAAACATTTTGTTAATAATGCTTTATCTGCAGTTACATTTCGTCAAATTTCTGATGCGGTGTTTGTGAGCTTCATGTATCAACTCAATGCGATATGGTCTTTACGGCATTTTATTACTGATATTCAAGTTTATAATTACCAGGACATACCAACAGATATCGTAAAGAGAATCTATACCGGCGGCACTGCGCGGTTACAACTCAAAATGCGTGGCTTGTTGTCGACTATAGAGAGAGAAGAGCAAAATATCCTCGTTATCCAATATAATCAAAAAGATTATTCGGCATCTGAAAAAAGTGAACTATTTGTGACGATGATGGGAGCAGGGGCATGCTTGCCTTATTTCGCGCAACTTGGGCAAGATAGATGTGGGGCTCAACAAGAGGGTAAGGGGATTACCGGTACACTAATATTACCATCAATGACATGGTTCCAAACCTTATTAAATACGCTATATGGCACACAAGCAACTCAGCTAATTCCTTTTGTGACGAGTAACGTTGGTTTAACGATGGATGAGTTGAAAGCTATGCATTCTATTAATCAACACCCCCAAGGTATACCGATGCTAGACAGATTTGATGTCGAGGTTGCCGATTCTAGAAAAACCGATTATTTAGGTTTTATGCTGCATGAAATATACCACGCGATTTCTTTGTCATTAGTACCTCGTATATTTAAACAGCTGTGTTTTCAGGCTTATAATCTACTCTGTAATATCCAACGTGTAGGTAAAGAAAATGATAAGTTTGATTATGATGATACTAGTATGTTGGCTAATATTAGTAAAAAACCACAGTCAGTAGAACAAGAAAAATATGCCATTGAGAAGCTAAAGGGGCGCTTAGTTGACGTATTAGAATATAGATATTCAGCTACATTAGATAGCAACCAAATAATATTATTTTTTTATTATTGATTGCTGCGCATTATATATGGTAAAGAATTGAAGCTTGAGGAATGGACCGAGCCGACTAGTTCATATGTGTATTTGATTGTCTGGGTTATTGTTGAATTACAAAAAAGCCATCATTTACCTCGGTTAGAGAATATAGATAAAGCTACCCAGATGACCTGGAATAGCGGAATTTTGACGCCGATGCAATTGCTTAAGGTATGGAATGACCAGTTATTGCCTTATCTTGCTATGATCGAAGAGGTTTATAAGCAGCGCTGAGGCTGATCGCTTTGGGTATACTGGGTGACTCGTAAGTAAACATACAAGCCACGCGCAAAGACAGTCTTTATTTGAGCCGGGCCTGCCCTTCGTCACATTTACGATATTTTTACAAGATCTCATCAGAACCTATCAGCGAACAATGTTATAAATACATACTATAGCCATTAAGCTTAATACGCTGTTAATGTGGTGTGTGCTAGGCTTAGGGTGATAATAAAAACATTAGCGCTAATACGTATTTGCAAGCTAGCTTAAGCTTGGTATCAGTGCTACATTCAATTGAGACAATGCAGCATGTTGAAAACCACTGCCCGCCGGATATTACAATTAGCTTCACTTTTTACTGCCGTAACGGCTTTTGGTGATGTGGCTGAGTTTTCTGAAAAACGATCATTAAAACCCTATTCCAGTTATTTAGAAGTGGGTGGGGCATACCACAGTAGCCAGCCGTCTTACGGTGAAACCAGTTTATTTATTCCTTTGTTACAAAATTATCATCATTTGTTTTACACGAATTTATTAGGGTTTAGTTACAGCACGCCAGCATTGCAAGGCAGTGCAGGGTTGGGTTATCGATATTTATCGAATGATGAATCATGGATGCTAGGTGCGTATAGTTTTTATGATTTCGTGGGCGATGACAATAATTATAATTACCAACAAAGTAGTGTGGGTTTAGAATTTAAAACCTTACATTGGTCAGTCAATAGCGCGGGTTATTTCCCAATAGGCAAAACCACTAACCACAATAATCAATACGATCAATACCAATTAGCGAATCTCGATAACCCCTTTGGTTTTAAAAATTTAGCCATATACGAAGGCCAAGAAAAAGCCTTGTCCGGTGTGAGTGCTGAGTTAGGTCGCGAGCTTAATTTTATTACCGATAATTTAACATGGTATGTCGGTGGTTATTATTACAGTGCCAGCCAAGTTCAACCGGTGGCAGGCCCGAGCACACGCCTACGTTATTTTTATGATGTGACCGCTAGCAGTGCTTATTATCGTTTCGCTGTTGAAACGGGCATGCAATATGACAAGCCACGCGGTACGGATTGGTATGTTGGCGCGAGCATACGTTTAGGTTTCGGTGGTATTAATGATTTAACCGGTGTTGCGAAGCGCATGCTGGAAGCGGTGCCGCATAATAATAGCGTTGTCGTGCGCCCCACGACTGTCAGTTATGAAAATGCGTTGCTAAATGGCAAACCGGTTACCGTAGCAGAAGTGACGAATGAAGCAGGTTTAGATAATGCCATTGACCATAACGCCACGGTGATTGCCGTGCATGGTGATGTGCAAGTCAGCGATACCAAAACCTTGCAAGCGAACCAAGCGCTTACTGCGGGTGACTATGTGTATAACGGTAAGTCATTTACCTTTAGCCAAGGCGGTAGTTTAACCGCCACTGACAGTAAAGATTTATTACAAGTCACACAAAACAATACGATTCAAGATATCACGCTTAATGTCGATGCCAATAGCAGCTTGGCTGCGATTAGAAATGATCAAACCCATAGCTTCGGCGATCTCAATATTCATGATGTCAATAGCACGGGGGTTGTGAGTCTAGGTGTCACTGATGGCACAACCGACTCGAGCCTTAGCTTTGCTAATAACCGCATAACGCTAGGTAATGTTGCGGATACGAATGCGCTAGATGTGACTGTCGGCAATAGCCAAGCCACCGTGACACAAATGTATAACAATACGATTAGTGTGGGCAGTAGTGATGGCAATATCTTAATGAATTTTGAAACCAACAATGGTAATTTAGTGTTAGCGGATATTCATAACAATAGCTTAAGTTCATCAGGTGGTCGCAACACACAAGGTATCGCTTTACAAGCATTGGGTGGCAGTATCACCGCTCAAGATATTAACAATAATCAAATACAATTTGCTGAAGGCATTAATCAAAAGCTCATCAGTGTGTTATCGCAGAATAAAGCAACGCTTAGCTTAAACAATATTAATCACAATGAACTTTCCATTAACAATACGACAAAACCGACAAACTATGGTGTCAATATATTAGCAAACGATGCAACCTTAAGCGTTAATGAGATTAATCATAATATCATCGATGCGGGCGCAGGCCAGCTTAGTATGGGTATTTCGGTTAATGGCGAAATTGATTGGTTTTCAACAGGCACAACCCATGTATCTGTGAATAGTATTGATTACAATCAGATCAGCATCGGTTCCAATACCAACGGTGCGGGTGTCACTATTGGCGCACAAGCGGGTGGTGGGATTGTCACCATGAATGTGGGTGAAATTAATCATAACAACATTAGCTTCGCCGATAATAGTCAATCGGGCGATGGCATTAATATTAGCGCGTCAACACTGCCAGATGGTGTGTTGCACTTGACCGTTGATGATGTGAGCCATAACAATATTACTATTGGTGATAATTCGGCATATATGTACGCGATTAATTACTCATTAAATACCGATAACCACGACAGTTACTTCCATACTAATCATTTGACCAATAACACTGCGACGTTTGGAGCAGGGCAGCAGAATGCTAACTTTATTTCAGCCAATAATAATGATCATGCGGGTGACATCACACTAAAAGATGTGAAAAACAATCAAACTAATTTAGCCGTAGGTAATAATAATTACGGTATTCATTTAAACAAAGCCATCGAACCCAGTGATGCGACAATTCACATCGTCGCTGATGGTGTTGATGGGCTGCGAAAAGATAATAATAATGTCATCGTTAATCCAACCATCTTGCCTGAAGGGGTGACGGTTGGGTTGGTTGATTGATCAATAATAAATAGAATAAAAATAAGAGATAAATAGTATGGATAAGCATGATATTCACCAGCGTGAAATTCCACTCTTTGAACGGTTTAATCAGGAAAATAAAAAACACAATGCTAGTTTTTCTGGAACAGTAGTTGTTGATAGAGAATCAAGCCGTATGATAGATGGGGCTGTATTAGATTTTTCTAAGACGCGTGGCACAAATCCTAGTGAGTTAAATATCGGTACTGTCGGCTGCCAGGGCACGCTGAAAAATGTGCAGCAGCGCCAGAAGGTGTTCAAAAATTTAAGAGATGGACAGTATGACCTAATATTCATACTGGGTGATAATTTATATCACCATGGTATTACTAAACCAGATGATGAAGCATTAACCACCATGCTTGAAGAGCTTAAAGGCTGTAATTGCCCTGTCTTTGTGATTTTGGGCAATCATGATTACGCCGTTCACCCATTCAAAAGTAAAGTGGGATACGGAACGGAGTCTGGTGGTTTTTTTAATTCTTCAACGACAAAAGCCATTCATCAGGTTGACCGAACTTATCATCCTTGCAACTTTAAACAAGATCTTATTTGGTTAATGCCGAGGCGTTATTATGTTGTCAAAACAGTAACGACCATATTTTATTGTATCGATTCTACAGCTTTTTTTGTTGATGAGGTGCAGCAGATATGGTTTGCTAAAGCTAATAAAAAACTTCGAGACGAATTTCCTAGCCATCAACATGTTGTCATTTCTCATCACCCATTAAAAATGTATGATAAACGAGTAGGTCATGCTGATGTTAGTCAGGTGAGAGGTTTAAGGGCTAGTATCACCACTCCATTGTTAAGTGACGTTGCAGCAATAGCGGATGACTCAGAGCCAGAAGAAGATCATGAAATCGAAGATAAGGTTAGTGTTACAAGTAATCAAACCTCATCGTGGGCAACAATGCAGAATATCAATGCTACAACAAAAATTGATAATATTTCCCGATTATTAACTGCATGGGTGCAGGCTAATAATATTGAAGTCAATATGTGGTGGTGCGCACACCAACATAGTACAGTTATGAGCTATTTGCCTAATGGACAACTGCAAATTATCGCCGGTGGTGGCGGCGGCACCCCTAAAGCTGTTAAAGCCGTGGCTCCTCATGAATTGATATTTTCTCAAGGTGGAAAACTAGCAGAGCATCCTTTTGGTCATGTGGGGGTTATGTTTAAACCTGGACTTCAAGTTAAGTTGCGTTTCGTTTCAAGCGGACGAGATGTGGTACTGATAAATAAAGAAATCTCAGTGAAACGGGTGGGTTTTAAATCAGAAGTGTCATTAACAAACTTAATTTCTTTAGAACACAGTGGTGAAAATCGTGTTGCTAGAAAAGGAGTCCCCAATGTTGGTATTACTGATTCTGTAGTGGTTACGGTTGTTGGTGCGGGTGAAAACCTAACAATAATTGACGATGGACTTGAGTTGGAACGTTTCAGAGGTGATACTACTAGTTTATCTGGTGATGTTACGCCTTTTGATGGAGATAGATTTACATCTACTGCAACTACTAGTCTTCTGGCAATGCCAAATCAAAGTCATGTTAATATTTTCGCTGGTACTAAAGCCATCTCCCCACGTCGCTTCATCACTAAAACCACGCTTTTCATATTAATACTTATCCTCGTCATTATTGTTGTTATCGTGGTTTGCCTAATGATGTTATTACCCAGGAATCATCCTGCACAACCTCCTGTTACAACAACGATGCTTGCTCCACTAACGACAGCCATGGATACAGTAAAGACTATGCTAGTATCAACAACACCTTCAGCTAATCTCACAAGTGCAATACAAACAGTAACGGCTGGATTTTCAGATTTAACCAGTGCTGTTACAACAGGCACTACCGATGCCTTGTCGACCCTAAGCACAGCAGCAACAGAAGTTGCTACAAGCGCCTATGAGACAATTGTCGCAACAAGTGATACCTTAGCTAGTGCTACAGCAAGCGCTTATGAAACAGCCGCAGCAACACTAATGCCAGCTGCGACAACTGAGGGGATGCCAATGACTTCATACGCACCCTTGCAACCCACCGGTGCGCCAACTCCTCAGGTTATTTGCCCAACAGGTTGGCCGGTCGATGCAACTCAGGTTTGTATGCAGCAATCATTATCATTGTTGAAACAAAAGTTATTAGGTTTTATTCAAACTTATGATAATTGGTCAGTGAGCCAGTTTTTGGCAGATTGTGGTCGCAGTGTGCCTTTGGATTTATTAAGAGCTTGTGAAAGTGTACTGCCTGGTATTGGTCCAATACTGAATGCACCAGGGCAAAATACGTTACAAGACATTGTGAACATACTCGCAGATATCTAACCCGGCGGCCAATCCATTTGACGACCAGCGAGTAAGTGCATGTGAAGATGATAAACCGTTTGACCACCATCTTCATTGCAATTCATGACTAAGCGATAACCCGCTTCATCATGCGCATGCTCTTTGGCTAAATGCTTTGCCGTATAGACCATATGCCCAATTAAGGCTTTATGCGAGGCTTCCACATCATTTAGCGTGCTGATATGCTGCTTAGGAATAATCAGCATATGCGTGGGTGCTTTTGGGTCGATATCATTAAAGGCGATGACTTGGTCATCTTCATAGATTTTGGTGGCTGGGATGTCACCTGTTACGATTTTACAGAATAGACAGTCAGACATAATTAACTCCTGTTAAATGGCTGCGCCATTTAATTGTTTTAGCGAGCAAAGCTCGTTCCCTCAGCCGGTCTACGGCCTGTCTCCCAATAATAGGGAGAAGGTAATTAAGCTCGATACACTTCATACACATTAGGGACTTGTTGCAATTGTTTTAGCAATTTATCCCATTGTTCGATGTTACTGATTTCCAGGCGTAAATAAATTTTTCCGGTTTGATTTTTGTGATTGCGACTAAGCTTTAAATCGGCGATGTTGATTTTTTCTTGGCTCATGATGGCCGTCACGTCGCGTAGTAGACTAGTGGTATCTAAGGCTTCAATAATCACATCAATTGTATGACCTTTAACGCTGGCTTGCCCCCAGCTAACGTCTAGCACGCGTTCTGGACTTTCGGCTTGTGTTTTAAGGATGGTAGGGCAGTCATCGCGATGGATGGTGACACCATGGCCTTGCGTGACGTAGCCGACGATGGTGTCGCCGGGTAAGGGTTTGCAGCAGCCCGCAATGTGGGTGAGTAAGTCACCCACGCCTTCAACAATAACGCCAGATTTTGATTGGCTTTTAATGGCTTTTAATTTGGGTAATTCATCTATCGTTTGCGTTGCGTCGGTGTCAATTTTTAATTGCCGCATGACCGCTTGTTGCAATTGAGGGATGCGGACATCACCATTACCGAGTGCAGCCGTTAACTCATCACGATTTTTTAAACGGAAAGACTTAGCAACGTCTTCTAGGTTAACATTTTTCCAGTCGTGACTTTTAAGCTCACGGTCTAAAATGGCTTCACCTTCGACTTTGTTATGGTCAAAATCTTGTTTTTTAAACCATGAGTGGACTTTAGCGCGTGCGCGAGGTGTTTTTAAATAACCACTGTTGGGGTTGAGCCAATCACGGCTAGGTTTGCTTTCTTTGCCGGTGATGACTTCGACTTTATCGCCGGTTTTTAATGGCTCGGTGAGAGTGATGATTTTACCATTGGTTTTAGCACCTTTGCAGCGATGCCCGACATCACTGTGAATGTGATAAGCAAAGTCTAATGCGGTTGCGCCTTGGCTTAAAGAAATGACATCACCACCAGGTGTAAAGACGTACACTCTATCTTCAGTTACGCCTTGCATTAATGCCTCAGGTAATTCTTCTTGTTCAACTAACTCTTGTTGCCAATCGAGTAGCTGGCGCAACCACGCGACCTTGTCTTCAAAGCCAGCTTTAGACTTACCACCTTCTTTATACATCCAATGCGCAGCGACACCCATTTCATTTTTTTCGTGCATATCGTGTGTACGAATTTGGATTTCAATATTCTTTTTGTCTGGCCCAATAGCGACAGTATGAATGGATTGATATCCATTAGGTTTCGGCGTGGTGACGTAATCATCGAATTCTTCTGGCACGTGATCCCAACTGCTGTGCACCATGCTTAAGACTTTGTAGCATTCTTCAACGTCCTGCACTAACACACGTAAGGCAAATGCGTCATAAACCTCTTCAAATGGAACATCTTTACGCTGCATTTTTTTGTAGATGCTGAAAATATGTTTGGCCCGGCCTGAAATTTCATGTTTAATGTCGTCGGCATTAAGTTTGGACGATAAAGTACTCATGAATTCTTGGATATAATGCTCGCGATCAATCCGGCGAGTATTGAGTTGTTTAGCTAATTTACGATACGTGTCAGGCTCAGCGTAGCGGAAGGATAAATCTTCCAGTTCCCATTTGATTTCACTAATGCCCAAACGATTAGCGAGCGGGGCATAGATATGCATAGTTTGTTTTGCCGCTTGCTGTTGCTCATAACTACTGATGTCATCGAGGTTGCGCATGACGAAGCAACGTTCGGCGAGTTTAATCAACACGACGCGAACATCATCCACCATCGTCAACAGCATTTGCCGTAAGTTATCGATGAGCGAAGAACTGGTATTACCTAAGCGGCCCATCTCACCTAATTTTTCAACGCCAGCAACAAGTTTGCCAATACGTTTGTCAAAATGTTCGGTGATGTCTTCTTCGGTTAAATCGGTATAGCGCAAGGTCGGGTAAATAATGGCCGCTGCGATGGACTCGTAATCGGATTTGATGTTGAGTAGTACGTTGGCGATTTCGATGCCTTCTTCCAAACAGCTTTCATTAAAATCGGTGTTAATATCTTCGCCATTGATTTGTGCGAAACTGATAGCTTGGCGAATGATTTCAGCGCCTTTAGCGGGGTAGTCGCGCTCGATAGTGGCTAGCCACAAATCGAGGTTGATTTGACCGTTGATGGTGGGGAGAATTGCTGTAACTGCTTGAACCATAGTTTTTCTTGTGGTGATTAAACGTAAAGTATATATATGATTATAGTAGAAATTTGGTAAAACGAAAGTAAGATAGAGCGCGGTGGTGGATATGCCGCAAACTAGTAGGGTG
>TARA_R110000868_G_scaffold57591_2_pt1 | contig 82286 bp, 76 predicted proteins | sample TARA_R110000868 | Tara Oceans TARA_R110000868 (sample SAMEA4397489) | marine metagenome | biome: Polar Biome; feature: [SRF] surface water layer (ENVO:00010504); material: water (ENVO:00002006), including particulate matter (ENVO:01000060) such as... | depth 5 m | reverse complement strand
CGACATAGCGCCGCTGGCCCTCGGCATAGATGGTGTCAAACGCCAGCGAGGACTTGCCGGAGCCCGACAGGCCGGTAAACACGATCAGCTTGTCGCGCGGCAGATCAACGGAAACATTTTTCAGATTATGTTCGCGCGCACCGCGCACGCGGATGGTGTCGAGGGCCATGGATCGTCTTTCGTATCGGCGAGCTGCGGGCAGGAATCGTGCTGAACATTTAGAGAACAAGCCGCAGCGCGTCCAGCCGCGAAATGGTGCTCTACTGACACCATGTAGGCAGGAAGCCGGTGTGGACAAGCGCGAGGTCTGCGTTCGGTCCGCGGGCTGCCGCGCGGGTCACTGGACTCTGTGCCTCCACTCCGTTCAAATCGCCCCGACTCGCGGGCAGAATTGACCTGTGGAACAGAATGTGAACAAAATGGCTCGGCGTGCAAGCCGTGCAACAAAAAACATGGAGACTGGGCGATGGCGGGTGTGAACAAGGTTATTCTGGTGGGCAATCTCGGCAAGGACCCGGAAACCCGCCGTCTGCCGAATGGCGATCCGGTGTGCAATCTGCGCATCGCGACCTCGGAAAACTGGCGCGACAAGGCGACCGGTGAGCGCCGCGAGAAGACGGAATGGCACAGCGTTGTCATCTTCAATGACGGTCTGGCCAAGGTCGCCGAGAATTATCTCAAGAAGGGCTCCAAGGTTTATATTGAGGGCGCGTTGCAGACCCGCAAATGGACTGACCAGAACGGCGTCGAGAAATACAATACCGAGATCGTGCTCCAGAAATATCGCGGCGAGCTGCAAATGCTCGATGGCCGCGGTGATAGCGGTTCCGGCGGCGGTGGTGGCTATGACAGCGGCAGTGAGCGCCCGGCACCGCGCGCATCGGACGGTCCGAAAGAGGATTTCCGCAGCTCTGACATGGATGATGAAATTCCGTTCTAGAGCCGCTATGGTCCCCATCGGGCGGGCATGATCGAGAACAAGGGTGTTGCAATGCGGCGTATGATGATCCTGCTGGGCTGTCTGTTGATGACAGCACCGGCGCTGGCACAGGACAGCGACCCCGATACGCATCACCCGGCGATCATGATGGTGCCGAATGAGGACGGGTCTGAGTCCCAGTTCGTTGTCGGGGACATGGCCTGGGGCGATGTGCTCGCGACCATGGTGCGGCTGCGGGCGATTGACCCGGCCCAATCGGCGGCGATCGCCGAAGACCTTTGGGCCCGGCGCGATCTCAATGCGCCCATCTTCCTGTTCGAGGTGGCGCGCCTGACGGCCGAGAGCAATCCGGACCGCGCCCTGCAGGCCTATTTTCTGGCGCGAGCACGAACGATCTATGACGCGTCACGGTGTGTTGACCCGAGTGCCATTGCGGTGGTCGACATGGCATCGGCCCAGGCTGGCGATGCCATCAATGACCTGCTTGTCTCTGATCCGGCGCGCGTGGCATCAGCGCTTGAGCGCGTGATCCAGTCTGGGGAGGTTTTCACCGGCCAGGCCTCGCCCTGGTGGGCCTGTTCGTCGGGAAGCGCGGCTTATTATGCTGCGGTGAATCAGGCGGCGATGCCGCGCGAGGAATGGCTCAAGGTTGAATCGACCTGGCAGCCGCTGCGCAACGCCATCACCAACAATCTGAATGCCAATCTGGCCATGATCCGTGACGGGCAGCTCGGTCGCTCGCAATAATCCGCGTGCGGTGCAGTCCGGACCCGGCGGGGAGGGCCGTCATGAAAATCCTCATCGCCGGCGCATCCGGCTTTATCGGATCGCATATCGCCGCTGCCCTGCACCGGCAGGGCCACCAGGTTATCGCAGCCGGGCGCAACCTGTCTGAGGCCCGCCGACTCGCGCCCGATCTTGAGTGGATCGGGTGCGACTTCCGCCGCGACGGCGTCGAAGCCTGGCGGCCAAGGCTGGCGGGTGTCGAGGCCGTGATCAATTGCGTCGGTGTGCTGCAGGACGGGCTGGGCGATAGCAGTCGCGCCGCGCATGTCGACGGCGCCAATGCCCTCTTCTGTGCCTGCGCCTCGGCAGGCGTGTCCCGGGTCATTCATATTTCGGCTGTCGGGGCTGATGCCGCCTCCGGCTCGGCCTATGCGCGCGACAAGCAGGATGGCGAGGCGGCGCTGATGGCGCTTGATCTCGACTGGGTTATCCTGCGCCCCTCACTGGTCATCGCGCGCAATGTCTATGGCGGCACCGCCCTGATCCGCGCCCTGTGTGGCGTGCCTTTCATCACGCCGCTGGTCGGCGGTGACCAGGTCTTCCGGCCTATCGGCATGGAGGATGTCTGTGCTGCCGTCACAACACTGCTTGCGCCCGGCGCCCCGTCGCGGGTGAGCTGGGATATTGGCGGACCGCAACGCGCCTCGCTGGCCGATGTCGTGCGCGGCTATCGCCGCTGGCTCGGCTTTGGCGCAACGCGCATCTGGCGTGTCCCACGCGCCCTCGCGGCGGTCGGCTTTCGCTTTGGCGATTGGCTCGGCTGGATGGGCGTGCGGACCTCGATGCGGACGACGGCCCTGAAGCAGCTGGATTTCGATGTCGAAGGTGACCCATCGGCCTGGCTTGCTGCGACAGGCGCGGCACCGGTCGGGTTTGACGATTATCTCGCCAGTGCGCCCGCCGGGCTGCAGGATCGCTGGCAGGCGCGGCTCGGTTTTGCGCGGCCATTGGCACGCTGGGTGCTGGGCCTTTACTGGCTGATGACGGGCATATTGTCGCTTACCATCGCGCGCGGTGATGCCATCCATGTGCTGCAGCAGGCTGGCTATAGCGAGGCGATGCAGGCCTTCCTGCTCTGGTTCGGGTCGGCCTTTGACATCGCCCTGGGCGCCGCCATGCTGGCGAAATGGCGGGTGCGGTGGATATCCACCATCATGATCGCCGGCACTTTTGCCTATATCGCGACGCTCAGCATGACCCTGCCGGGCCTGTGGGCCGACGCGCTCGGGCCGATCCTGAAAGTCTTCCCGATGATGGCGCTGGCGCTGATGATTGCTGCCACCGAGGATGAGCGCTGATGGAGGCCTATCTCGCACTCAAGACGCTGCACATCCTCTCATCCGGTGTCCTGTTTGGCTCCGGCGCAGCGATTGCCTTCTTCATGCTTATGGCGTGGCGCTCCGGCGATGCGCCCGGTTTTGCCCTGGCAGCGAAACATGTCGTGCTCGCCGACTGGGTCTTCACGACCACGGCGGTGATCGCCCAGCCGCTGACCGGCATTGGCCTCGCGCATCTGGCGGGCTGGCCGCTGACCGCGCCCTGGCTGCTGGCGAGCTATGCGCTCTACGTCTTTATCGGTGTCTGCTGGCTGCCCGTGGTGTGGATCCAGCTGCGGGTTCGCCGCCTGATGACCCAGGCGGTCGCGGCCGGGCAGCCTGTGCCCGACCGCGTTCACCACTTGATGCGCGTCTGGTTTGCGCTCGGCTGGCCGGCCTTCGCCGCCCTCATCGCGATCTTTGCCCTGATGGTCTCGCGGCCGGCCTGGAGTTAGCCCAGCGAAAGCCCGGTGACCGAGCCGTCAGCGGCATATTCGATCACGACGGGAATGGTCTCGCCGGAGCGGGGATCGCGCAGGCCCAGCTGGATCGAGTTTCCGCTCTCGAACACGGCGACAATCTCCGCATCCGCGAAGTCCTGATGGATCTGGCGCATCATCGCCAGATGCTGGACCATCGGTGCGACGGCGCGCATGTCATCGCTCATCCGGTGGAGCACATAGTCTCGCCAGACGGCCTCGTCATCGCTGGCGATCATGGCGAGAAAATCGGCGGCGACGCGGCCCCCGTGTGTGTCGGGCAAGGCGACGGGGGCGGCGCTGACCTCAAGCGGACGCTGTACCTCGAATTCCTGGCCCATCAGCGCCGCAACCAGCGCCTCGATGGCAGCATCGGCAGAGACGTCGCGCTGATTGGTGGTGGCAAAGAGCGCATAGCCCTGATCCGCCAGGATCCGCCAATGGGAGTTGAAGGAGCGGTTGCCGCCATTGTGCCAGTAGATGCGGCCGATCTGCGGGTCGTCCTCGACCACCAGGCCATAGCCGTAAAACGACGGCGCGCCTTCGCCCTCCGAGACATAGGGTGTGAAGGCCATGTCGCGGGCCTGTGGCGAGACAATCGTGCCGCTTCGATAGACCGCCTCCCAGGCGAGGATGTCGCGAGGCGTCGAGACCAGCCCGCCATTGCCCATCAGATTCCAGTTGGGCGCATGGCCGCCCCAAGAGGCTTCGATCACCGGTTCGCCATGGCGGTTGCGCGCGGCCAGGGCGTCGTCATAGACCGAGTGATAGCCGGTATGTTCGATCCCGGCCGGCACCAGGAGCTCGTTGACGAGATAGTCTTCATAGGACTGGCCGGTCACGCTCTCTATGATTGCCGCGAGGAGGGTGAAGCCGAGATTGGAATAGCGATAGGCCGAGCCCGGCGCGTGCAGAAGCTCCGCTGCGAACGCCTTGTCGCGGACGCTGGGCCAACCCTCCTCGGAGAAATCATCGCCGACGGCATCGGGCAGGCCTGCCGTGTGAGTGAGCAATTGCTGCACCGTGATCGCGGCCTTGCCGTCAGGCGCGCCGGGGAAGAAATCGGCGAGGGTCGCATCCGGGGAGAGGCGGCCGGCATCGATCAGGCTGGCAATCGCCATGCCGGTAAAGCTCTTGGTGATCGAGCCGACATCGACCTGGGTGTCGAGGGTGTAGGGGCGGTTCGTCTCTGGATCGGCATAGCCGGCACCGCGGGCAAAGATGATCTCGCCATCATGGGCGATGGCGGCAAAGCCCGTGAAGCCGGCCTCGGTGAGCTGGTCGAAGCGGGCATTGAGCCGCGCCTCCAGCGCCGCTTCCGTCCGCGCTCCGGCTATGGCGACGGGGGCGATGAGCGGCGTGGCGACCGCCAGGGTGAGGACGATCCGCGCAATCGCGAGGGGATGTGAAAAAGCTTTCATGGGCAGGGCCTTCCTGATTTGTGTTAGAAGGGAGCCCTAGAAAAACACCGCCACACTGTCCTGACGAAAACATATTCGAAAGATGATGATGAATATTGCCAACCCTGTCTCCAAGCGTCGCTCTCCGTCCGCATCGGCAGTGCGGATTGGCGATGCGGTCTGCGATCTGCGCAATTGTGTGCTGGAAATTGACGGCCGCAGTCATCGGCTCGAACCGCGCCTGGCCGGCGTTCTCGACCTGCTGGTGCGGCGCGGCGGCGCGCCGGTGACGCGCGATGAATTTCTCGAAACCGTGTGGGATGAGGACGGTTCGGACGAGGCCCTGAACCAGGCAATCTCGCGTCTGCGCCGCCTGCTTGGCCGGTCTGATCTGATCCTCACCCTGCCGCGCGTTGGCTACCGGCTGGCGATTGATCCGGCGCCCGCGGCGTTGGCGGGACTGCCGGCGGGCGCGCGGCCCTCTATGTTGTTTCGCGATCTGGTGTCCGGGCTCGACCGTGGCAGTTTTCTCGCCGGTTTCATTGCAGCGGCCCTGATTGCCAGTGCGCTTTACGCGGTCTTCGGTGTGCGTGTCGTCGAGCGTGAATTCGAGGTGTTCGAATCAGGGGCCTTCCAGGCAAACGCGAGCACTGGCCTGCCAGCGGCAGATCGCTGACAGGCCGGCAGGTGCGTGAGGCTAATGGCCCTTAAGCGCGTCCGGTTCGTGCGGGCCAAAGCCGCTATAGTCGAAACTATCGTCGAGGCGGCCATTCCAGCTGCGGGTCGGGGCCTCATAGCAATTGCCGATGCGCGCATTCCATTCACCGGGAAAGCCGGGCTGGAGGAAATCGATTTCGACACGGCCCCAATGGTGGGTGATCGAACCGTTTTCATCGGCAACCGCGACATCGCAGGTCGGGGTTCTCGAGCCGGAATTCTCCAGCTCGGTCCAGTAGCCGGTGAAGTGACCGCGATTGTCGAAATTGCCCGCGAGGCCGCGGATATAGGTGCGGTGGGCGATGGCGCCGTCATAATGGAGGAAGACCGCGTACTCGCCGATCTCGTCCTCATAGATGACCGGGCCAAGGCCGGTCACCCAGGCCTCGTCGGCAAGGGCCGGGGCTCCGGCGAGGGCGAACAGGGCAAGGGCGGTGGAGAGTTTGCGGCGCATGGCGGATCAGTCCTGATCGTGAGTACAGGACGTGACTCTGGAACGCGCAAGGATGATGCGCCAGTCTGAAATGCGGTCGGTCGGGGAAGGGGGCGCCCGCTTGGCGCCACACAGGCCTGTCGCCGCTGCGGCAAGGCGGGGTGGTCCGCACCGGAATGCGGACCACCCTTTCGCGCGCCGGGGGGCTGCGGCGGGACTAGTAGTCGCCGCCCTCGCAATTGCCGATCGGGTCTCTCGTGTAATATGGCGTAATCGTTCCGACGGCCTGGCCCATCAGGATCTGGCCGTAGACGCAGGATTCGGTGGCGTATCCGACATCTTCGGTCAGGGTGGCATCGCTGTAATAGGTGTATTCGTAATAGGTGCCTGGCCCGAGGGCGAGGGCCGCTCCGATTCCCGCTGCGCCGAGCGATGCGATGGCTGCCGCCGCCATGATTGCTTTTCTGAGCATGGAGAAAATCCTTCGGTTTCAGCTGCAACCCAATATTGCAGCTGGGGAAGTCTTATCCATACATGGCGCTGAGTCTGGGGTTGCATCAGGAATAATATGACCTCCTGCGTGTGCCGCCGGCGGTGGTCAGCGGCAGCCCAGGCGGATCCGGACTGGGCGTGGACGCGGATCGAAGCGCGTCTACGCTGCCGCGATGATGTCGGCGAACACGGGACACCGCGGGGCCTGGCGGGCGGCATTATTGCCCGTCACTGCTCCGGGTCGGTCATGACCTAGGGGCCAGTGATCACTGCACAGGCGATCCGTGCACCGGCACCGCCGATCGGCTGAGTGACCAGGTCATCACTCCCGGCATGGATGACCAGTGCCGAGCCGTCATCATCGAGCAGGGCTGGCAGCATGGCCGAGCCGTCCAGGCTGACGCGTGTCGTATAGACCTCGGCGCGGATCGCGCCATTGCCGTCGACCCAGAGATTGGGCAGGTCGGCATTGTCGGGGCCTTCAGGATTGAGCAGGCCGTGCTGGCGGGCGGAGGGATTGATATGGCCGGCCGAGGAGGTGAAGTCTTCGGCCGAGCAGTCACCGATACTGTGCAGATGCGCGCCATGCCATTGATTGCGGGCATCTTCGGGCAGGCCATCGGCTTCGATATGGATGACGACACCTTCGGCGCCCTGACGGAGGGTGACGCGGCCGGCAATGCTGCGATCCCGCAGCATGATGTCGCCGTCCGCCTCAAGGCTGGCCGCCTCCATGCCTGCTGCGGTTTCGGCGGCAGGCGCGGCTGCCTCTGCCGGCTGTTCTGCCGCGGGCTCTACGGGCTGGCTGCAGGCGGTCGCGGGCAGAAGGATGGCTGCGGCGGTGATGAGCAGGGTGCGAGAAATCATGACGGTCTCCAAAATTACTGAACCGGGACAGGTCAATGCCAGCCTACGCCTCATGGCGCCAAACCACCACCGCCCCGCTTCAGTCTGCCGCCGGGCAGCGTCCGCCCGTGACAGTCTCCACGAGTTCCGGATCACCGTCGGTCGCAGCCGGGATGAGGTCCAGGGCGCAGGCGATCATCAGATAGACATTGACGTTCTCGAAGGCCTCCGGACGCGTGCCTGCAGGAAAGATCGGACCGGCACCGATGAAGGTTGCGCCCATGCTTTCGCTACGATTATCAAAGCCATGCGCGCCGCTCATGCTCATCAGCCAGGGATTGGTGAGGTCGGCGGTGCTCATGGTCAAAAGCCAGTCAGGCTCAGCGAGAACGAGCAGGTCAGGGCCGCGATCCGGGTGATTGAAGTGCCAGGTGTCGGGCATGGCGCCGCGCCGGTAGACCGTCACATGTTCATTGGCACCGTCAAGCGCGGCATAGGCACGGTCGACGGCGTCGGCATCGCCATAGGCCATGATGAAAGGCTCGAGGCCGGGACCACGGGAGCCGGAGAATTCCGGCACGTAGAGACCTTCAAGATCGGTATAGGTGTCGAGATTGACGCTGCGCTCAGCCGAGACGGCGGACATCCCGTGATCGGAGACGATGATGATATTGGTGCGGTCGATCAGGCCGCGCGCTGTCATCCCGTCGACCAGATCCCCGACCAGGGCGTCGACGCGGGCGACGGCGTCGCCTTCTTCCGGTGAGAAAGGGCCGTAGCGGTGGGTGACGGTGTCGACATGGTCGAAATAGACGGCCGCCAGACGGGGCTGTTCGCTCACCGGTCCGTCAAACCAGGACAGGACTTCCGCGACACGGTCTTCATAGGGCATTTCATGCACATAGGGATGCCAGATGCTGGGCCGGATACCATCATGTTCGATCTCGGAGCCGAGCCAGAACATGATGTCCGCGCGCTCGCCCTGCTTCTCGGCCGTGATCCAGATTGGTTCGCCCGCCCACCAGCGCGGATCCTGGGCGCTGCCATTGGCATTGGAGAAGCGCTCATTGAGGCGGCGGTCCCAGGGCGAATTGGAGATCATGCCATGATGTTCCGGATAGAGCCCGGTGGCGATGGAGTAGAAATTCACGAAAGTCTTGGAGGGCATGACCGGGATCATGTGGTCGGGCCGCATGCCGCGGGCGGCGAGCGCGCGAAGATTTGGCGCATCCCAGCGATCAATGGCGTCATAGCGCAGGCCGTCGAGACCGATCATCAGCACGATGGGGGCTTCTGCGGCGGCCGGCCCGGCGGTTGTCGCGTCATCAGCCGGCGCGGCAAGGTGAGCACAGGCGGCGGCTTGCAACGCCAGAGCGAGGACCGCCAGGCGCGTCAGAACGGTGATGGAGGTGGCGGGACGGGTCATCTTGGCTCCGGTGGCTGGCAGGCGGTTAGGTCGGTGGCAGCATGCCCAAACATGCGGCGCTGGCAAGAGGGTGCCTAACAGCGATCCAAGACGTTTTTGTGAGGGCCGGGGTGATCGGCGCAACCGCCCTGCGCATTTGCCCTTACGGCCTGTGATTGTTAAGACTTGGTGACAGGAAAGCCGCCTGATTCACGCACCGATTCTGCGCGTGCGTTTCAGGGCGGCATTTTGCTATGCGCGGCGGGGTTTCAGCCCTGCGGCGATGCGAAAGAGAGAGGGCCGCCTTGAGCGATCACGATGACATCTTGAGCCCCCCTGCCGGCCCGTCCGACGGTGTTGGCAATATCTCCATCGAAGAAGAGATGCGCACATCCTATCTCGATTACGCGATGAGCGTGATCGTGAGCCGTGCGATTCCCGATTCGCGCGATGGGCTGAAGCCGGTTCACCGCCGTATTCTCTGGTCGATGCATGAGAATGGCTACACGCCGGACAAGCCGTATCGCAAATCGGCCCGTGTCGTCGGCGATGTGATCGGTAAATACCACCCGCATGGCGATCAGGCTGTGTATGACGCGCTGGTCCGCATGGCCCAGCCCTGGTCGATGCGTCTGCCGCTGCTCGACGGGCAGGGCAATTTCGGCTCGGTCGATGGCGATCCGCCCGCCGCCATGCGTTATACCGAAGTGCGCATGGACAAGCCGGCCAGCGCCTTGCTGGCTGATATCGACAAGGCGACGGTCGACTTCCAGGACAATTATGATGGCCAGGAACACGAACCCGTCGTGCTGCCGGCCCGCTTCCCCAACCTGCTGGTCAATGGTGCCGGCGGGATCGCGGTCGGCATGGCGACGAATATCCCGCCGCACAATCTGGTCGAAGTGATCAATGGCACGCTTGCCCTGCTGGACAATCCGCTGCTCGGCGAGAATGAGCTGCTGGAATACATTCCGGGCCCCGATTTCCCGACTGGTGCGCAGATCCTCGGCCGTGCCGGAGCGCGCAGCTCGGTGGCGACCGGGCGCGGCTCGATCATCATGCGCTCGACGACAACGATCGAGGAAGTCCGCAAGGACCGCATGGCGATCATCGTCCACGAAATTCCCTTCCAGGTGAACAAGGCGACCATGGTCGAGAAGATCGCCGAACTTGTTCGCGACAAGAAGATCGAGGGCATCGCCGATCTGCGTGATGAATCCGATCGCACCGGCATGCGCGTCGTCATCGAGCTCAAGCGCGATGCCAATGCCGATGTGATCCTCAACCAGCTCTATCGCTGGTCGCCCATGCAGACGAGCTTCGGCGCCAATATGCTCTCGCTCGTTCGTGGTCGCCCGCAATTGCTGGGCGTTATGGACATCCTCAAGGAATTCCTGCGCTTCCGCGAGGAAGTGGTGGCCCGCCGCGCCAAGTTCGAACTCGCCAAGGCGCGCGACCGGGCACATGTCATCGTGGGGCTCGCCCTCGCAGTCGCCAATATCGACGAAGTGATTGCCCTCATTCGCGCCGCGCCAAATCCGGCCACCGCGCGTGAGCAATTGATGGAACGCGCCTGGCCGGCGCATGACGTCGCGCCATTGGTGAGCCTTGTGGCGGATCCGCGCTCGGTATTGCAGGCGGACGGGACGTTGAAGCTGACCGAGGAACAGGCCCGCGCCATCCTCGAACTGCGCCTCAACCGCCTGACCGGCCTGGGCCGCGAAGAGCTGGGTAATGAAGCCGCCACGCTGGCGGCCCAGATTGCTGACCTGCTCGACATCTTGCGCTCGCGTGACCGCGTGCTCGAGATCATTCGCGACGAGATGATCGAGGTTCGCGAGAATTTCGGTACGCCGCGCCGGTCCATCTTCATCGATGGCGAGTTTGACTTCGAGGACGAGGATCTCATCCCGCGCGAAGAGATGGTCGTCACGGTCACTCATGGCGGTTATGCCAAGCGCACAGCGCTGTCCGACTACCGGGCGCAGCGCCGCGGCGGCAAGGGGCGCTCGGGCATGGCAACCAAGGACGAGGACTTCATCACGACGCTCTTCGTCGCCTCGACCCATGCGCCGCTGCTCTTCTTCTCCAATCGCGGCATGGTCTACAAGACCAAGGCCTGGCGCCTGCCGCTGGGCGCGCCGAATACGCGCGGCAAGGCAATGATCAATCTCCTGCCGCTGCAGCAGGGTGAGACCATCACCTCGATCATGGCCCTGCCCGAGGATGAGGATAGCTGGAGCGAACTGAACGTCATGTTCGCCACCGGTCGCGGTACGGTTCGCCGCAACCGCCTGTCCGACTTCGTGCAGGTCAATCGCAATGGCAAGATCGCGATGAAGCTGGAGGATGATGACAGCATTGTCGCCGTGCGCCTGTGCACGGAAGCCAATGACGTCTTCCTCGTCTCGCATAATGGCCGGGCGATCCGCTTCCCGGTTGATGATGTGCGCATCTTTGCCGGCCGGTCCTCGGTTGGCGTGCGCGGCATCCGTCTGGCCGAGGGCGACAGCCTGATCTCGATGGCGATCCTCAATCATGTCGATGTCACATCGCCTGAAGCACGGGCCTATCTCAAACACGCCACAGCCATGCGTATGGCGCTGGGCGATGAGGGCGAGGAACTCGCTGCGGTCGAGCTGTCTGCAGAGGCTGCCGACGGCGATGATGAGGGCGAGATTGCTGCCCTGTCGCCCGAGCGCATCGCCGAACTCGGCGCGGCCGAGGAATTCCTCCTCACCGTTGGTGTCGATGGCATGGGCAAGCGCTCCAGCGCCTATGATTACCGCGTCATGGGACGTGGCAATCAGGGTGTTGCCGCGGCCGACCTGAAACGCTCGATACAGCTCTCCGCCAGCTTTGCGGTGGATGATAGCGACCAGATCATGGCCGTCACCGATGGCGGGCAATTGATTCGCTTCCCGGTTGATACCGTGCGCATCGCCGGGCGTTCGACGCGCGGTGTCCGCTTGATCCGTCTCAATGAGGGTGAGAGTGTGGTTGCAGTTGTGCGCATCCAGGATGCCGGCGACGATGAGGACGAGGGTGGCGATGACGCCGTGTCCGACATCGATGGCGGCGAGACAGAGAGCTGATCATGACACGGCGCACGGCGCTTTATCCGGGTACGTTTGACCCGCTGACCAATGGTCATCTCGATATCATCGGGCGGGCGGTCAAACTCGTCGATCATCTGATCATCGGTGTCGCGATCAACGCCGCCAAACAGCCGCTTTTCACCCTCGAGGAGCGTGTTGCGATGGTTGAGGCCCAGGTGGCCCAATTCGCCGATCATGCCGAGATCGAGGTCAGGCCTTTTGAGGGCCTGCTGATGCATTTCGCCGAACAGGTCGGGGCACAATCCATTGTGCGCGGCCTGCGGGCTGTGTCGGATTTCGAATATGAATTCCAGATGGTCGCGATGAACCAGCAGCTCAATGATGATATTGAAACCGTCTTCCTGATGGCCGATCCGCGCCATCAGGCCATTTCATCGCGCCTGGTGAAGGAAATCGCTTCGCTGGGCGGAGAAGTCTCGGCCTTCGTTCCTGCAGCGATCGAAGCCCGGTTGAAGGAGCGTCTGGCGTGATCAAACACCTGTTTTTCTCTGCGGCCCTGGCGGGCGTTCTGACGACTGCAGCCTGCGCGCGCGAAGACGTCGCCCAGCCGTCCTCCGGCACAGCCGCGACAATGGCCGCCGAGCCCAGCACTGAAGCGGTGGATTTCGATTTCCCGGACAGTGCCTGGCGCGAGCTTGATCCGGAAAACACGCTCTATATCGAAACCTCGGGCGGCCGCATCATCGTCGAGATGGCCCCGGAGTTCGCGCCCAACCATGTCGAGCGCATGCGGACGCTGGCGCGCGAGCACTTCTATGATTTCCTCGTCTGGCACCGCGTGATCGATGGCTTTATGGCCCAGGGCGGCGGCTCTCGTTCTGCCCCCAATCACCGGACCGATCTGCCCAATATGGCGGCGGAATTCACTGTGCGCCGCGGTGCCGACATGCCGGTGAGCGAGTTGCAGGACCGCGTCGTCAATCCGAGCAATATCCCGCAATCTGCCAAGGCCGGTTTCTGGCACAGCTTTCCCGTTGGCACCCAGACCATGGCCCTGGCCTCGCTGACCGGCGATGGCATGGTCAATAGCTGGCTCCTGCATTGCGAAGGCGCGGCCGCCATGGCGCGCACCAATGACCCCGACAGCGCCGGCAGCCAGTTCTACATCACGCGCGGCGATGCCGAGCATCTCAATGCGATCTATACGAGCTGGGGCCGCGTGCGCGCCGGTCAGGATGCGGTGGATGCAATCCGCGTCGGCACGCTGGGCCAGGATGTCGGCTTCATCCCCGATGTCATCAATTCAATTCGCGTTGCGGCTGACCTGCCGGAAGACGAGCGTACCCATGTCCAGGTCGTCGATACCGACGCTCCGGCCTTTACCGATTATCTCAACTCGCTTCGCGATGATGCCGGCCGTTTGCCGGACGTCTGCGAAATCACCGTGCCGACACGAATTCTGGAGTAAATTCAATGGCTGAAGAACAACTCGTATTCACCCTGGAAACGGGTGATGTGACGATCAAACTGCGTCCCGACCTCGCCCCCAAGCATGTCGCCCGCATCACCGAGCTGGTGAAGGAGGGGTTTTATGACGGGCTCAATTTCCACCGCGTGATCGACGGTTTCGTCGCCCAGGGCGGTTGCCCCAATGGCAATGGCATGGGCGGTTCGGGCACCAAGATCCCGGCCGAGTTCAACGCCGAAAAACACGTCCGCGGCACCATGTCGATGGCCCGCTCGTCAGACCCCAACAGCGGCGACAGCCAGTTCTTCATCTGTCTCGACGCTGTGCCCTATCTCGACAACCAGTACACCGTCTGGGGCGAAGTCATCGACGGCATGGAACACGTCGACAAAATCCCCAAGGGCGAGCCACCGGCAAACCCCGGCAAGATCGTCAAGGCGAGCATCGTCGAGGCTTAGGCCTGGCGTATGCGCTGAAATGGAGAGCCGCGATGCCTGAGGGCGTCGCGGCTTTTTCTTGGGTGCGGTGGGGGGGGGGCGCGGCCTCGGGGGTCGTCGCGACCCGGGAGCAGATCCTACCTGTCACAACCTATTTTGCGTCGACAATCCGTTGAAGGCGCTCTACTTCGTGCAACAACTTCTCAACATCTTGGCGCGCTGAGGCGATGAAATCCAGGTCAGCTGCGGTTGCGCCCACAATGTCGAAGTCCTCACCTGGGCTACCGTCTGCCGTTCGGGTCATGATGATGTTTGATCCCGCGAGGTGATCGCGACCTTCAACCGAAGCGATCCAAGGCCCATGCGCTGCAGCGTTCAGCAGCGCGCGAATTCGTTCTTTTTCCCTCAAGTCCATACTGCCACGCGTTTCTCGTTTAAGCCGTCACGCCCTGTAGTTCGGCTGATCCAGGGCCAGTGTGACGAGCATCTCTCTCAAACCTCACCAGACGGAGCCGTCCCTGAAACCCTTGCCACGCAGACAGCCAGACTGAACTTGTCTCGTCAAGGGCGCGTGAGCGCCGCTTCGCGGTTCCACCCTTGACGAGACAAGTTCACTCTGGCCGGATCCCGGCATGGTTTTCAGGGCGGGGTCTGGCCCTGCGGGCCTCTCTCTCTCTCTCTCTCAAATCAAAACACGTTGTCATCCCTGACGGATGCCCGGACGCGTCAGCGACCCGGGCGGAGATCAGGGACCCAGACGCCCGACGTCTGGCTGCTTGCGTGATTGGCCGAACCCGTCAAGCTGGAGCTGCCATGGAGGTTCGCGGTCCCTGATCTGCGCCCGACATGCGCGGGGCATCCGTCAGGGATGACACGCATTTTTCTTTTCGGGAGGTGGAGTTCGTCCCGCTTGCCCAGCGTGCGCTGCGGCTGTGACTGAACTGCAATCGCCGGTGGCTCCACCTTCCCAACGACGTTTTCGTCGCATCGTCTGGCCTCGGGAAGCGCAGTAAGCTCTGCGGATCAACCCTTGGAGACACCAATGAATCACAAACACCGCAAGATCCTGCATGCGCTGTTCGCCCACCCGGAACCGGCCAATATCGCGCCGGCCGATGTCGAGCATCTGCTGTCGGATCTGGGAGCCGAGCTGCACGAGCGTAGCGGTGCCAAATACTCGGTCACCCTGAACGGGCACACGGCGAGCTTTCATCACGCCGAGCACAGCCTGCCCAAGGACGAGGTGCGCGCGGTGCGCAAATTCCTCGAGACCGCCGGCATCGATCCCGAGCGCGACTACCCGCTCTGACGCATTGCGATAAACGGGGACCCGGGCCGGCAGCTACGCTGCAGGGCTGGGCCCCCGATTTCACTGCGCGTGCAACCGCAGCACGGCCACCAGGGGCCGGTGATCCGATCCGGTATCGGACAGGCGGCCAACGCGTTGGGTCTCCCAGTCAGCACCGGCATAGACATGATCAATCCCGGCCAGCATTGACGGGAAGGGCAGGCGGGGCAGGCCGAAGGCGCGGACAAAGCTCTCGCTCGGCCAGCTGGCGATGCCGTGCGTGCGGCGCCGCAGATTCCACGCGCGCGCCATGCGGTCATGGATCATCGCCGGCCCGGCGGCATTGAAGTCACCCAGGACGATGATCCGGTCGGCGTCAAAGTCTTCGAAGAGCGCCGCCAGGCCGTCTATCGCCTCGGCTTGCGCGTTCAGGGGCTCTGGCCAGGGTAGATGGATGGCGACGATGACGGCGCTTTGACCGTCCGGCAATGCAATCTCAGCCCAGGCCGCTGGCATGACTCTGAGCCATGGCAGGCGGTTCGCAGGCTTCCAGCCCTCAAGACAGCCGGAGCGCAGGAAAGGGTGACGCGAGAGCAACCGAGTCGGGCCATCGCCGCAATCAGCGGCGTGGGGATAGTGTTCTGAAAGTGCTGCCGCGACGGCGAGACCGCCTTTGCGCACTTCCTGCAGGGCGATCAGATCCGGTGCGTCTGCGGTGAGGATACGGACAATTTCGCCGGCATGATCGCCGCCCTTGCCCCAGAGATTATGGGTGACGAGGGTGAGGCTTGCGCCTGAGGGCGCAGCAGAGGGCTGGTGCCGGGAGGCGGTGATCTCGCCGCGCGCCGGCAGCACGATCAGCGCAAGCATGGTGGCGCACAGCCCGGCCTGACCCCACAGCCCGCATCCGAGCGTCAGCGCGAGGACAATCAGGGCGGTAATCAGCCAGAGCGGCCAGGCATGCCGGAAGAGATCGAACACCGGCGCCAGAGGGGCGAGCCACAGGCAGGCTGCCACAAGGCCAAGCCCCGCCAGGGCGATGTTCATCAACATCGCGAAATTCAACTCGATCACACCGCGTCTCCCTGTCCCTGGATGAGGGTCAGCTTTGCCAGGCCGCAGGGCGAAACTGCGGCGCTCGCGTGCTGTTTTTCTGTTTTGTGTCCGCTAGCGGGTCTCTGGCTGCCGGTGTGCCCGTAGCCGCAACACCGCCACCAAAGGCCGGTGGTCCGATCCCGTATTCGGCCCGGCGCCGATGCTCACCGTCTCCCAGGCATCGCCGGCAAAGATGTGATCAATGCCCAACACCATGGTGGGGAAGGGCGGTGTGCCCCATCCGGCCTGCTGGAACCGGCCCTCGGCGGGGAAGGTGGCGATGCCGATGGATCGGCGCTCGAGATTGAAATCATTGCTGAGCCGGGAGAGCGCCCGCGCCGGGGCGGCGGCATTGAAATCGCCCATCACCACCAGCCGGTCATGCGGCCATTGACGCAGGGCGCGGGCGAGGCCGCGGCGCTGGCAATCCTGCGTCGCGCCGGGGAAGGGCCAGGTCAGGTGGGCGGTGATGAAGACGGCTTCGCTGCCATCGGGCAATCGCAGGCGCGCCCAGACGGCCGGCGGCATTTCCCAATCGCAGGCAATCGTGGCGACAGCCATCACCTCCGGCGGTGTCGTGACACAGCCTGAATCGAGGATGGGCAGATTGCTGAGGATGCGATTGGCACGGCAGCGCGCGGAGAAGGCGTATTGTGCTTCGAGGGCGTCCGCGGCGGGCCGGGCCCTGCCGAAGGCTTCCTGCAGCGCCAGCACATCTGTGGCGAGCGGGGGCAGGAGCGTGGAAGCTGCGTCGGGAGAGGCATTGCGGCCCCACATATTATGCGTGGCGATGCTTAGCGAGATTGTGCCGGGGGCAGCGCTGGCATCGGAGCTGGCCGGGGCTCGGACGGTGAGGGCATGCCAGGTCTCGCCGGCACCGGGGGCCAGGATTGCGGCGAACAGGACGAGCCCGGCCCAGCGAGCGGCGCGGTGGCGATTGCCGATGAGCAGTGCCGTGCCAGCGGCTGAGACCACCACCAGGACAGGCCAAAGCTCGCGCGCGACGTCGAAGCCGCGCCAGAGCGGGGCCAGGGCCAGCGCAAGGGCGATGAAGCCGAGGGTCCCGAGCGTGAGTAAGGCGGTTGCAGTGTGACGCAAGGCGGCATTCCGATTGAAGGTTCAGGCTCGATACTACACAGCAAAGATTGCGAAGCGGTGTGTCGAAACGATCCCGGCCGCATTTTCGAACCGCAAAACCGGTTCCCACTTTTGCTGAAAATGCTCTAGACCCCTGCGCATGCGCGTAGATGATTTCGATTTCGACCTTCCTGAAGCCAGTATTGCCCTGCGCCCGGCGCGGCCGCGCGATGCTGCGCGTCTGCTGCATGTCGATGCCGGCGGGGCGCTGGCCGATCACGGCGTGCTCGATCTGCCCGGCCTGCTGCAGCGCGGCGATCTTCTGGTGTTCAACGATACCAAGGTCATCCCTGCAGCGCTCACCGGTACGCGTCCGGCCCGCGCGGTCGGCGGTGGCGGCGATGTCGCGGCCGAAATCAATCTGCACAAACGGATCGCGGCTGATCGCTGGCGCGCCTTCGTACGCCCGGCCAAGCGCTTGCAGATCGGCGACCGGATTGATTTTGCAGGCTTCTCCGCCGAAGTGATCGAGAAGGCCGAGGGCGGCGACACGCTGCTGGCCTTTGATCGCTCGGGCGCAGCGCTTGATGAGGCCATTGCCGCCGCCGGTGTGCCGCCCCTGCCGCCTTATATCGCGCGCAAGCGTGCGGTGGATGCGGATGACGTCACCGATTACCAGACCCTGTTTGCGCGCGAAGAGGGCAGCGTCGCCGCGCCAACGGCTGGCCTGCATTTCACAGCCCGCTTGTTTGAGGCGCTGGCCGCGCGCGGTGTCGAGCGCTGTGACGTGACGCTGCATGTCGGCGCCGGCACCTTCCTGCCGGTCAAGGCCGAGGATACGCGCGATCATCTCATGCACGCAGAATGGTGCACGCTGACGACCCAGGCCGCCGAGGCGATCAATGCCGCCAAGGCCGAGGGCCGCCGCGTCATCGCGGTTGGCACCACGGCGCTGCGCACGCTGGAAAGCCTGGCGCCCGAAGTGGGGCGGATCGAGGCGGGTAGCCGTGACACCGAGATTTTCATCACGCCGGGCTATGAGTTCCGGATTGTTGATGCGCTGCTGACGAATTTCCACCTGCCGCGCTCGACCCTCTTCATGCTGGTCAGCGCCCTGTCGGGGCTGGAGACCATGCAGCGCGCCTATGCCCATGCGATTGCCAGCGGCTATCGTTTCTATTCCTACGGGGATACCAGCCTGCTGGAGCGTGCGCGATGAGCGTTTTCGCCTATGAGATCCACGCCACCGACGGCAAGGCCCGCACCGGCGTGCTCAAGACACCGCGCGGCGATATCCGCACGCCGGCCTTCATGCCGGTCGGCACGGCGGGCACCGTCAAGGCGCTCTATATGGACCAGGTGAAGGATACCGGCGCCGACATCATTCTGGGCAATACCTATCACCTCATGTTGCGCCCTACAGCCGAGCGTGTGAAGCGGCTGGGCGGGTTGCACAAATTCTCGACCTGGAAAGGCCCCATCCTCACCGATAGCGGTGGCTTCCAGGTCTGGTCACTGTCAAAACTGCGCAAGATGACCGAGGAGGGCGTGACCTTCCAGAGCCATATCGACGGGTCGAAACACCATCTCTCGCCGGAACGCTCGATCGAGATCCAGGCCGATCTGCTCGGCGCCGATATTTCGATGCAGCTCGATGAATGCACCGCCTTTGGCTGCACCGCCGAGGAAGCGAAAGCCTCGCTCGAGCTCTCCCTGCGCTGGGGCCAGCGCTCGAAGGACGCGTTTGGTACGCGCGATGATCAGGTCCTGTTCGGCATTGTCCAGGGATCAGTGTTTGAGGATTTGCGTCGGCAATCCGCCGAGGGTCTGAAGCAGATCGGCTTTGACGGTTATGCCATTGGTGGTCTCGCTGTGGGCGAAGGCTTTGAGCAAATGTGCGACGTGCTCGACTTCACAACGCCGCATCTGCCGGTCGAACGTCCGCGTTATCTGATGGGGGTCGGCAAGCCGATTGATCTGGTCGAGGCGGTGGCGCGCGGGGTCGACATGTTTGATTGCGTATTGCCCACCCGCTCGGGCCGCCATGGGCAGGCCTGGTCGGATTATGGCCCGATCAATATCAAGCGCGCCGAATATGTCGAGGACGACACACCGCTCGCCCCCGAGATCGATTGCCCGGCCAGCCGGGACTATTCCAAGGCCTATCTCAACCACCTGTTCAAATCCGGCGAATATCTCTGCGCCATGCTGCTGAGCTGGCACAATATCGCCTATTTCCAGCACCTGACGGCACGCATGCGCGCGGCCATAGCGGCAGGCGAGTTCGAGGCTTTCCGCCGCGAGTTCCGGGCGAAGTGGGAAGAGGGGCAGGCCAGGGCCGGGGCGCGCAGCGAATGAGCGGAGCGCTTGTGATCGCGCCGATGACGGCTGCAGAAATCACCGCAAGGCTGGATGAATTCTGTGACCTGTTGATCGATATCGTCGATGGCGGCGCTTCGGTCGGTTTCATGGCGCCGCTCTCGCGAGCGCGGGCGACAGAGTTCTGGCAGGGCATTATCGCCAGTGCCGAGCGGGGCGAGCGCATCCTGCTCGCGGCAACAGACGGGCAGGGCGGCCCGGTCTCCGGATCCGTCCAGCTGGTGCTGGCCCAGCCCGACAACCAGCCGCACCGCGGTGATGTCTCCAAGATGCTGGTGCATTCAAGGGCGCGCCGACAAGGCCTTGGCGCGTCCTTGCTGGCAGCCATCGAAGCTGCGGCGATCAATGCCGGCAAGACCTTGCTCGTGCTCGACACCGTGCCGGGCACACCTGCTGACCGTCTCTATGCGCGCGCGGGCTGGACCGCCATCGGCGTCATTCCCGGCTATGCGCTGATGCCCGATGGCGTGCCTTGCGATACGCGGCTGTTCTGGCGAGATCTGGCTGCCTCTCACTCCGCCTCTTCCAGCAGTCCATAAGTCTCAAACGCCCGGCGCATCTGCAGGGCCGGGCAGCCGAAGCCGTCATAGATGCCGCGCAGATAGGCCCGCCGCCTTTGCGCCATGTCGCGCTGTTCACGGGCATCGCGCTCGATTCGTCGGGCGCCGCCGATGAAGCGGATCACCGGGCGCGCCGGGTTGAGACCGACAATGGTGGAATGATAGAGGCCCAGCGCACCGTCAGCGGCGGCGTCGGGCGCACGGGAGGCGAGATGGACGCTCTGGTCGAGCCAGCTGCGATCCTGCGCTTCCGTCTCGGCGCTGCGGCGCTGTTCTTCCTCGACATCCGGGCCGAGCACGACGGTGAGGCGGGCAATGTCGCGCGCGACCGTCGAGCAACGACGCGGTGAACCCTCGCCGCCATAGGGCGTCGGCACGGTATCATCGCCCTGATCGACCATGATCGGGCCTGGCCGGTCGCGCGGCAGGCCGACCGCGTCCTGGACGGCAACGCTGGTTTCATCGCGGGCAAACGACCCGGCCTCTTGCCGGGTGGAGGAGCAGGCGCTGACCGCTAACGCGGCCAGCAGGCATGCCAGGGAAGAGATTCTTGCGCTCATGACTGCAATATTATGGGTGATTATGTCGAAATCGCATCAGAAATGCTGAAATCCATAGGCAAAGCGCGATTGACCCACTGGAATCGCCGCTATAGGTAACACCCTCCTCGTCAGGGGAGCCTGTAGCTCAGCCGGTAGAGCAACTGACTTTTAATCAGTAGGTCCCGGGTTCGAACCCCGGCGGGCTCACCAACTTCCTCCTTACATTCCGGCGTCGGCCCAATCGGTGGCCGGCCTGCCCATGCCGCTATGCACCGGGAGTGTCTGGTGCGGGGCACGTTGTTGCGCAAACGCTTCGGCCATAGATAAATACCGGTTTTTGCACGCTTACCTGTAATCGGGCGGTATGCCTGCCACACCAATCGGCGTAGGTGACGAGAATCGTGGTCCGGGGGTTCGGATCGCCAGATTCCGGGGACACCTCATGTTCAAGAAACAGCTTGCCGCTTCCGCGGCAGCAATCGCTATCGTGCTTGCGGCCGCACCGGCGCACGCGGATGGCCAGGCAGAAGACGCGCGCATCTCGGCGCTCGAAACGCGTATCGAGCAGCTGGAGGAAACCAATCGTCTCCTCCTGCAATATCTTGAGCAATCCGGCGCCATGCCGGGTTCTGGCGCCGCGCCGGCCACGCACCATGACATGCCCGCGAGCCATCATGCAGCCCCGGCGCAGAATCCCGCCCCGGCGCCGGCCCCGATGGCCGATGCGTCCGGCCATTCATCCATGCATGATCACATGATGAGCGAGCTGGGAGGCAGTTTTGTCGGGCTGAGCCCGGATTACAGCTACAACATGCTCGACCATGCCGTGAACACGAATACGCGCCAGCTTCTGCTGCTGCAGGCAATGCAGAATGGCGAGCTGAACAATCGTGTCACGCTGAGCGGATCGATCACCGCGCTGGCCGATATCCAGCAGAGCAATTCCAATTCGAAATTCGGATGGCTGATGCGTCACCCGACCCCTTCGAACCAGATTGGTGAGGATGTCTCGGAATTCGTCATTCACTCGGCCCAGCTCGCCACCACGGCGCGCCTGGCTGAGAATGTCACCGCCTATATGGAATTCCTCTATAATCCCGAGCAGAGCTTCGGTGCGGGCACGATCACGACGCTCGAGCGCAACCAGATCCAGCTGCGCAAGGCCTATGTCCTGTTCGGCAATCTGGAGAATTCGCCGATCTATGCCTCGATCGGCAAGATGGACACGCCGTTCGGCCTGAACGACACCGTCAGCCCCTTCACCAATTCGTCGAACTGGCATGCTTTTGCCGGTCTCGCCTATGGCGCGACGATTGGCTATTACGCCAATGGCCTGCACCTGCGGGCGATGGCGATCCAGGGCGGGGCCCAATTCCGCGGTGCCAATACCTCGGTTGAGGGCACGAATGTTCCCTCGCGCGTCAATAATTTCGCGGTCGATGCCAATTACACTGCCCGGCTGGGCAATGACGGCACGCTCCTGATCGGTGCCAGCTATCAGCACGGCACCGCCTATTGCCAGGACTATCCGGTCACGCACTTCAATGTCTGTGCCGACAATAATCCGGCCTGGGCTGTCTATTCGCAGCTCGACATGGGCGACTTCACGCTGATGGGCGAATACGCCACCACGACCCAGGTCTGGCCGGGCTCGCATGTGACCGACCCACTCAACCCGCTGAGCATCTATGAAGCCAGCGAAGCCCTGGCCTTCAGCCTGGGCGGCGCCTACCACATGGATATCGGCGCCCCGAGTGATCTTGATATGTCTCTGGAATTCAGCCGCTTCCGCGCCGGTGCGGACGGCGCTCCCTGGGAACGTCAGGATCAATATGTCGCCGGTCTGGGCTATTTCATCGCCCCGAGCGTCAGCCTGTTCGGCGAGCTGATCCACACCGAGGGTTGGGTGCCACTCAACTTCCTCAGCGGCGGCAATCTCCCGGGCGGCGCGACCTGGTCGGAACGCGATGCCACGACCGATGTCCTGACCTTCGGCGTGCAGGCAGCCTTCTAGCCGCATCCTGCGGTGATCAAATTAGGGACGGGCTGTGCATAGCGGCCCGTCCCTTTTTCTTGTGCGATGTGCCGGGCCAGACGGCGGGGGAAGGCGGCATCGACCGGGCCGGTTGTTTCGCTTACAAATCCGGGATCAGCTTTGCGACGAGGCCCGCCTTGATAACTGACACTGCGGAGTATTTTGCCAAGGGCTGCGGACGCTGCACCCGCTTTGGCACGCCCGATTGCTCGGCCCTGCTCTGGGCGGACGGGCTGGGCCAGCTGCGCCGGATCTGCCGCGATGCGGGCCTGGTGGAGACGGCAAAATGGGGACATCCGTGCTATATGCATGCCGATCGAAATATCGCGTTGATCGGGGCTTTTCGCGGTGATTTTCGCCTGACCCTTCTCAATGCCGCATTGCTCAAGGACCCGGAAGGCGTGCTGGAAAAACAGGGGCCAAACGCACAGCGCCCCAACACGATCCGATTCACCGACACAGAAGCTGTGATCGCCATCGAGCCGGCGATCCAGTCCCTGTTGCGGCAGGCGATGGGCTTTGCGGCCGCCGGTATCAAGGCGCCGAAAGAGACGACGGAGGTCGACTTCCCGGAAGAGTTGATCGAGGCCATCGAGGCCGATCCCGAGCTTGGCGAAGCTTTCCATGCCCTGACGCCAGGGCGCCAGAAGAGCTATGCCTTCAACCTCAATTCGGCGAAGAAATCTGAAACGCGGATCGCTCGCATTGCCAAATTCCGCGATCATATCCTGGCCGGAAAGGGGGCGCTGGAGCGCTGAAGCAACGCTCTTGTGCCGGTAGCGCCGCGAGCGCCTGGGTCGCGCGGGCACCGCCATGCCGCTTTACCAGGCGCCTGCGCGGGGGCAGCGCCAGCCAAATCGCGGCAATGAGCCGTGTCATGGGGTTGTCCTCCCTGAGGGGCGGACAACCGTGACGACGGCTCAATTGCCGGGAGATGGAACGCGTCTCACACCTTTGACAGGCGGGAGCTGCTCAGTCGCAATCGGTATAGCCGGACGCGAGGCAGGTCTGTGCCATCTCCTGTGCGCTGGCGATTTCATCCGGCGTCATTTCCGCCGCCACGACGTCGCGGTGGCCATCATCCTCGCCGTTCGCGGCGGCGAGATCGAGCCACATGAGGGCCCGGACAATATCCTCGGCCACACCCTGGCCGCGATGATACATGACGCCGAGATTGTACTGGCCGACGGCATTCCCCTGATCGGCGGCGAGCCGGTACAGTCGGACCGCTTCGGCCAGATCCTGCGTTACGCCGTCCCCGTGGTCATACATATATCCGAGATTGATCTGGGCAGGCGCATCATCCTGCGCGGCTGCGAGGCTGAGCCAGTGATGGGCTTCCTCATAATCCTGCTCAACGCCCCGGCCATCCGCGAACAGGAGACCGAGACTGACCTGTGCCGCTGCGAATCCCTGTTCTGCCCCGAGCCGGAACAAGCGCGCCGCCTCGGCGGGATCCTCCTCAACGCCCCGGCCGGCATTGGTCAGGACGCCCAGATTATATTGGGCGAGACTATACTCCTGGTCCGCAGCAAGCCGGTACCACTCGACCGCTTCGGCATAGTCCTGCGGGACGCCCTGGCCGTTCTCATACAGGACGCCGAGATTGTACTGCGCGACCGAATCTTCCTGGTCTGCAGCGAGGCGGAACCATCGGGCCGCTTCTGCGTGATCCTGCGGAACATGCGCACCCCGGTCATAAATCGCGCCGAGATTGAACTGGGCATTCACATCACCTTGCTCCGCGGCGAGGCGATAGAGGCGGATCGCTTCTTCATAGTCCTGCTCGACACTATAGCCATTGGCGTACATGACCCCGAGATTGAACTGGGCACCGGGATCCCCCTGATCGGCGGCGAGACGGTATAACCGCACCGCTTCGCTATAGTCCTGGGGAACGCCCCGGCCGGTTTCGTAGGCATAGCCAAGCGAGAACTGGCCGTCGGCCGATCCTTGCTCCGCGGCAAGGCGATACCACCGCACCGCCTCGCTAAAATCCTGCGTGGCGCCCTGGCCGATCTCGTACATGAAGCCGAGACTAAACTGGGCCGGGGCGTAGCCGTTCTCCGCGGCGAGGCGGAACCAGTCCAGAGCCTGGCTGGAATCGCGCTCTACGCCATAGCCGTTGGCATAGAAGATCCCGAGATTGAATCGAGCCGTGTCATGGCCTTGCTCGGCTGCGAGGCGAAACCAACGGGCCGCTTCGACATCATCTCGCGCAACGCCCTCGCCCTTTGTGTACATGTAGCCGAGATTGAACTGGGCCTCGGCATCGCCCTGCTCCGCCGCCGCGCGCAGCTCCTGTTCCTCGCCAGATCGCCCTTCGGTCGCCAAAGCGTCCTGCGCAAAAGCGGTTTCGACAAATACCGGTCCCGACAGAGCCAGTGCGAGCATCGCCACTTTGATCATCTTTCCCCCCTGGTCACGCAAACACGTGTTCACCCAGATTACACGCATGCCGGGGGAAACCAAGCGTCGGCAGGCAAGCTGGCGGGTCGGGCATTAGCCGGCGGTCTTCAGCGCCTCCGCGAGAAAGTCGAAGACCCGTCTTACGCGCCGGCTTGTCTTGAGTTCGCTATGCGCGGTCAGCCAGATCGGTAGAGTGGGCAGGGGCGTCCCGGTCTCGATCCGCTCGACAAGTGGTTCGGCGAGGCCGATTTCCAGCTGGTTGAAGCCAATGCCGAACCCGGCCACGACCATGCGCCAGCACACGATCTGATTATCGCAGCGGAAGGCGAAGAAGTGGCGATCGACCTGATGCCCGGCCTCTGCAAAACCGCGCAGCATCAATTCACTGCGGTCATAGCCAATCACGTCGTGATGGCGCAGATCCTCCAACGAGGCCGGCACGCCGCGCGCGGCGAGATAATCCCGGCTCGCAAACATGGCAAGCTGGAGCTCGCCGACCTTCTTGGTGAAGACGTCGACCTGGGTCGGACGATACATGCGTATGGCGATGTCGGCTTCGCGCTGGAGTAGGTTTTCGCTGCGGTCAGAGGCGACCAGCTCGATTTCGATGTCCGGCTCGGCGCGGCGCAGCCCGGTCAGGATGCGGGGCAGGACATAGGTCGAGACGATCTCGCTGGCGGTGATACGGATCGTGCCGCCAATGTTTTCGCTTCGCCCGCTGGCGGTGAGTGACAGGCGGTTGGCGGCGGCCGCCATCGAGCGGGCATGTTCGGCCAGATCGGCGCCGGTCGGTGTCAAAGACAGCCCATGAGCCGCCCGGTCGAACAGGCGCACGCCCAGCTGTTCCTCCAGAGCACCGATATGCCGTCCCATGGTGGGCTGGCTACCGCCGGTCGCGCGGGCGGCAGCGGAAAGCGTTCCGTGTTCGGCTACCGCCAGGAATGTCTGCAGGTGAGACCAGTCAAATTCGCGGTTCATGGCATATCCAAAAATGATTAGTAGCTAGTTATGAATCCAGGTTGCCCAATCAAAATTGAATGACGATATGAAGCCTGTCAACGCCAGAGACCGGAAACAGGAGCCCATCATGACACAGCAAGCCATAATCCTCGGTGCCAGGGGCCGTTTCGGCCGCGCGGCGGTTGCCGCCTTTCTGGAGGCGGGCTGGGAGGTCCGGGCATTGGCCCGTGACTGGGCGGGAGCGCCGCCTGCCGGCGACGAAATACGGGTGACGGGCGATGCCTTTGATGCCGCGAGCCTGAGCGCTGCGGCCGAGGGTTGTGACGTCATCATCAATGCGGTCAATCCGCTCTACACCAATTGGGCGCGCGATCTGCCACGCATCACCCCGGCGGTGATTGCTGCGGCACGCAAGACAGGGGCGACCGTCATGATCCCTGGCAATGTCTATATCTACGGCAAGGCGATGCCGCCCGTTCTGACGGGAGATACGCCGCAGCTTGCCCATACCCGCAAGGGAAAATTACGGGTGGAGATGGAGAAAGCCTATGCGGAGGCAGCGCAGGACGGGGTCCAGATCATCATCCTTCAGGGCGGCGATTTCATCGAAGGCGTGCGCACGGGGGCCTGGTTTGAAGATCATATCGCCGCAAAGATCGGCCGCGGCGAGGTGATGTATCCCGGCCCGCTTGACCGGGTTCACGCCTGGGCCTTTCTGCCCGACATGGCGCGCGCCATGGCAGGATTGGCGGCGCGCCGAGGCGATCTCCCGCGCTTCGAGCGGATCGGCTTTCCCGGCTACAGCCTGACGGGCCGCGAGCTGGTCGAGGGTCTTGGGGCTGTGGCGGGCCGCAAGTTGAAAGTGACCTCCATGCCCTGGCCGCTGATGCGCCTCATCGCGCTGGTGAATGCCCAGATGCGTGAGGTCTGCGAGATGGCCTATCTGTGGAGGGTGCCGCATGCGGTCGACGGCGCGCGCCTGCGCGAACTTCTGCCGGAGTTTCAGCCGACGCCGCTCAATGAGGCGCTGGCGATTGGAGCAAGGGAAGGGCTTTGACCGGCTAGTGTGCCAGACCCGCTTCGGCCAGCACAGTCAGCAGGGCGATCTGGATCGCCTTGTGCGAGTCCACATCCTGCCAGCTTTCATTGGGTGCGTGGGCGTTGAGGGAAATCCCGCCCCGGCTCATCGTGATCGCGGGTACGCCGCGCGAGATCGGGATATTGGCGTCGGTAGAGGAGGCGGCCAGTTCCGGCTCCTCGCCCATGGCCCGCATTGCGGCCATGGCGTGCAGGACAAGCGGCGCGGTGAGATCGCCTTCACCGGGCGGACGCGAGCCAACGGATTCGAGCTCGACGGTAAGCGGATCGCCTTCGCTGCGGCGTTCATTGGCGGCCTCAAGGGCTGCATCGATCGAGGCGAGGAAAGCCTGGTGAAGCGCATCGAGCTTTTCCGGACTGGCCGAGCGCATATCCACCTCCATCCAGCTTTCGAAAGGAATGGAATTGACCGATGTGCCACCACCGACGCGGCCGAAGGAGAAGGTCGCCTTGGTGCCATCCTCGGTGATCGGCGTTGCGGCTTCGGTGAAGCGCAATATGGCTTCGGCCAGCGCCTGGTGTGGCTGGACGCGGCCGAAGGCGCCGTAGGAGTGACCGCCGGGGCCGCGGAACGTGACGCGGTAACGGATCGAGCCCACAGCGGTGACGACCAGCCGCGCGGCCTCACCACCATCAATGGCGATAAAGCTGTCAAAGGGAGAGGCGCCATTCTCGTAGATGTGCCGCACGCCGCGCAGATCGCCGAGGCCTTCCTCACCGACAGAGGCCACGAAAACGAGATCGTCGCGTGTCTCGATGCCGGCCTGTTCAAGCGCTTCCACGAGGGAGAGCAGGACGACAAGCCCGCGCGAATTATCGCCAATGCCCGGTGCCGTGAAGAGGTCCCCCTCGCGATGTACGGTGACGTCGGTCCCCGCCGGGAAGACCGTGTCGAGATGGGCGATAATTGCGATCTGGCGCGCGCGATTGCGGCCTACACCCGGGCGTCTCGCGATGACATTCCCTACTTCATCGATGGTCACATCCTGCAGGCCGAGCGCGCGCAGGCGAGCGGCCATTTCTGCGCCACGTGCGGCTTCATTGAAGGGCGGGGCGGGGATTTCGGTCAGCTCGATCAGGCGCTGATTATTGCTCTCCCGCATGGCCTCGATTGCCGAGAAGGCGGTTTCGACCCGCGCGTCGGCGCGCAGCGTATCGATCAACCCGTCATCCACAGCCTCGACGACTGCTGCCGCCTGCGGCGCAGGCACGCCGGTCGTCGCACAGCCGGCCAGACAGGTGGCGGCGATGAAGGGCAGGATCAGCGGCAGCGTCAGGGATCGGGACATGCGGGCTCCGGTTCAGTTGCGGACGGCGTTAAACATGCGGCAAGGATGGGATTTGCGCCCCCATCCGCCAAGCGAAAAATCTCTGTTTCCATGCGATTGCCGTGCCGCCGCGCTCAGGCGCCCAGCCAGACCGCCACACCGAGCATGCCGCAAGCCAGCACGATGAAACCGGCCCAGAGCGGCGCGATGAACCGGGCCCAGTCGAGCCAGTCAATGCGGCCGGCGGCAAGATAGGCGAGCAAGGTGCCCGAAGTCGGGGTGAGCATATTGGTGATGCCATTGCCGAACAGGAAGGCGATCACGGTGGTCTGCGGGCCGACATCGGCCAATTGCGCCAATGGTGCGAGGATCGGCATGGTGACGGCGGCCTGGCCCGAGGTCGAGGGGATGAGGAAATCGAGCAAGAGCTGCGAGCCGAACATCGACATCGCCGTGACCAGGGCGCCGTGCTCGCCCACCAGCCCATTGAGGCTGTGCACGATGGTGTCGAGGATGCGGCCATCCTCCAGCACGACGGTGACGGCCATCGCGACCCCGATCAGTATGCTGGCGAGCAGGACTTTCTTCATGCCGGAAATGAAGGCATCGGCGCTGTCACTCGGGGCTGCCCCGCTGGCCGCGGCGAGGCCGAGACAGATGGCGATATAGCAGGCGGAGAGCTCATGATGGGACCAGTGCCAGCGGGTCGAGCCGACCAGTATGGTGATGATGCCGCCAGCCAGAATGGCGAGCATGCTCCCCTCGCGCCAGGTGAGATCCGGCACGGGATGATCGCTGACAGCGATGGCGCCGCTGCCGCTCATGCCGCGCACGCGGTAGAGCATGTAGCCAATGCCGGTGATCAGAAACACGGCATAGAAAGCCATCCGCAAACCCGCCCCGGAGAAGATCGGGACACCGACCAGGGGCTGGGCGATGGTCAGCGGGATGGGATTGGTTACCGAGGCCAGATAGCCGATCTTCACGGCGATGGTGACGATGGCAAATCCGGCAATGGCCGGCAGGCCGATGCGGCTTGCCAGCGCAGTCATGACCGGGATGATGATGAGGTATTCCGAGGCCAGACCCAGAAATGCGCTGCCGGCCGAGAAGATGGTCATCAGCACGATGATGAGAGCGGTGAGATTGCCCTTCACCGCGTGCAGCAGCCGGTTGATGCCATTCTCGACCACGCTGGCGCGATCAAGAATGCCGAAAAGTCCGCCTATAATCAGGACCATAAAGATGAGGTCAGCGCCGCGCAGCAAGCCGGCGGGAATGGCGCGCAGCATCCCGGTCAGGCTGACTGGCGCCGCCATGCCCTCGCGGGCCTCAACCGGCACAAACAGGCCCGCGAAAGACCAGTCCTTGGCGAGGGGATGAAAACTGCCCGGCACGATCAGGCGTCCGGCACGCTCGAAACTGCCCGATCCGATCAGCCAGGTCATTGCGGTTGCCAGCACGAGAATGCCCATCAGGATGATGATGGGGTGGACGGGGCGGCGGTGCCGGGGCTCGGGCGTCATGGCTTTATTCCCGGGGTGATATGGGATGCGATGGCGCCACACAGGCGGGCGAGATTGTCCTGCAGGGCCTTGTACCCGCTGGTCTTTTCAAACCGCGTCACGTCGAGATAAAGCGCGCGATTGATCTCGATCTGGAGGCTGTGGACACCCGCTTCGGGACGGCCATAGCGGCGCACGATATCGCCGCCCTTATAGGGCTGGTTGCGCGCGACCGAATAGCCGCAGGCGCGCAATTCACGTTCGACCAGGTCAGTGAATTCCGGGTCGCAGCTGGTGCCATCCAGATCGCCGAGCACAAAGTCGGGCCGCGCCTGGCCGAGATCGATATTCATCGCATTGGCCTGCGATTTCATCGAATGGGCATCGATATGCCAGACCGCCCCGAAGCGGGTGCGAAGCCGGTCGATCCGGTCGGCGAGCGACGTGTGATAGGGCGTATAGAGCGTGTCGATCCGTTGCCGGATTTCCTGCGGTGTGAGCGCGGTGGCATACATTGGCTTGCCCGGCAGGATCAGCCGGCGGATCAGGCCCATGCCGCGCTCGCTATAGCGCGTCGGCGCCAGCAGCCCCCAGTCGGCGGGCCATGTGCCCGCGATGAGATCAGGGTCTATGTCATCAGCGGCCCGGTTGGGGTCGATGACGATACGGGCAAATTCCGCTTCGATGAGACTGGCACCTGCCGCCACGCCACCGCTCCAGAGATCGCCGATAAAGGCGTCCCACGCAGTGAGCTGCTCCTCGCGCGTCGCGAGTGTTTCAAATCCGGCCGGCAGGGCGGTGCCGCTATGCGGTGAGTCCAGCACGAGGGGAATCGTCCGGGCATCGTCCGGCAAGGTGAGGCGGATGGCGGCCGCAGCGGCAAGGGGACTGGACTGGGCCAAGCAAGGCTCCGCACGGGGTGAGATCGATTCTGATCTTCAGTGTTCGGACAAATGCCGGCGAGTGGCCAGAGAAAAATCGGGAGCTGCTGGAGATTTCGGACGCGATGTCTCTTGAGCCGGCTAATCCGCCGCGCGGCCCATCTTCCAGAGCACGGCCATGAAGACGCCCTTCACGCGCGGCAGGGCGATGAGCACGATGCCGACGGCCGCGATCAGCATGAGCGGCAGGCTGATCCAGACCGCTGCACCGCTCATCGAGATCATGAAGACAAGCGGAACGAGGAAGGGCCCGAGGCCGAGAATGGTCCAGGCGGCCGGCCCGTCCTCGGCGCGGATGAGCCCGAGCGGTTCGCCGCACGCCTCGCACACAGAAACCGGTTTGAGATAATGGCCATAGAGCTTGCCCTTGCCGCAGGCGGGGCAGCGCAGATTGAAGGCGCGCCAGACGGGCGCGAGCTCATGCATGATGCGTCTCGATCCACGCGCGTGCAGCCCTCATGGCGGGCGGCAGGTCCCGTTCGTAACTCACCAGCGGCGCAGTGATCTCGTGCGCGACCAGCGATTGCTGCACCACTTCGGAAGCGCCCGATATGATGACGGGCAGGCCGCGTCGGCCGGCGCGGCGGACCAGGCCTTCAATCATGTGGGCCGCAGTGGAATCGACGAAGGGCACAGCGGCGAAGTCGATGATCAGCACGCGGTGGGTATCCGCGATGCGTTCCAGCACGGAGCCGATGGAAACGGCGGCGCCGAAGAAGAAGGCGCCGCTGATGCGGTAGACCAGGATATTGGCGTCCTGGTCGGCGGGAGAGGTCTTGCCATCTGCCGGGGAGGTGACGCTGTCGGGCTGGTCTTCCTCGACAAAGGGCGTCCAGCTTTCAATCGCTGTCGTCTGCGACATGCGGTGGATGAAGACGACCGAGCCAATCGCAAAGCCGACGATGATGGCCTCTGTCAGGTCGCGGAAAATGGTCAGCCCGAAAGTCGCGAGCAGGATGAGCGCATCGGCGCGCGAGGCGCGCAGCAGGATCATGAAGGCGTGCTTCTCCACCATATTCCACGCCACCAGCGCCAGGACGCCGGCGAGACAGGCCAGCGGGATAAAGCTGGCCAGCGGCGCTGCGATCAGGATGAAGGCCAGGAGAAAGCCGGCATGCATCATCCCGGCGACGGGGCCGTGTGCGCCGGCGCGGACATTGGTCGCGGTGCGGGCAATCGTGCCGGTGACGCAGATGCCGCCAAACAGGGAGGAGCCGATATTGGCGACGCCCTGGGCCACCAACTCGCTGTTTGAGCGGTGGTGCCGCCCGGTCATGCCATCGGCGACGACAGCGGAGAGCAGGGATTCAATCGAGCCGAGCAGCGCAAAGGCGATGGCGCTCGGCAGGAGCATCATGACACGCTCCACGGACAGATCCGGTAGAGATGGCCAGGGCAGGCTGGAGGGGATTCCGCCAAAGCGCGAGCCGATTGTTTCCAGCGGCAGGTTGAAGGCGGCGGTGGCGCCGGCGGCGAGGGCGACGGCGATGAGCATGCCCGGCCAGTGCGGCCGCCAGCGCCTTATGCCGAGAATGACGAGCACGGTGGCCGCCGAGACGGCGATCGTCAAAGGATCGACAGTCGGCAGGGCCTGCCAGAGCACGGGGAGTTTTTCCAGCAGGGCGCCGGGTTCATCGACCGCCAGCTCAAGCCCGAGCAGGGCCCGGATCTGGCTGGCGAAGATGATGACGGCGATGCCGGCCGTAAAGCCCACCGTCACCGGGTAGGGGATGAATTTGATATAGGTGCCGAGCTTGAAAAAGCCGATCGCCATCAGGATCGCGCCGGACATCATTGTCGCCAGGATTAACCCGTCCATGCCGAAGGTCTGAGCTGTGGTCGCCATCAGCACGATGAAGGCACCCGCCGGCCCGCCGATCTGGAAACGGCTGCCGCCGAGCAGGGAGACGAGGAAGCCGCCGATGATGGCGGTGATAATGCCCTGGGCAGGGCTCGCCCCGGCGGCGATGGCGATGGCCATGGAGAGCGGCAGGGCGACAATAGCCACCGTCAGACCGGCAATCGCATCGCTGCGCAGATGCGCCAGGGTATAGCCCTCGCGCAGCACGGTGATCAGCTTGGGCAGGAAAAGCTCACCCAGCGAGGCCGGTGCCGGATTTGCCGGGGTGGGGGCCTTGATCTCAGGCGTCGGGGTCTTTTGCGTCATGTCCACCTGCCTCAATTGGGCGGCGGGATCGTCGGCAAGTGTCGGCGGTCGCCGTCGCGGTCTAGTCTGTCGTCGTCTGGAATGGCGGCGCGGCGGGCGGCGATTTCAGCCGCACGCCCCGTCCCGTGCCCTGGCTGGGGGCACCTTCGCCAATCAATTCAATGCCCAGCGCATCGAGCGCTTCGATCACCCGCACCAGGGAGGCCACCACGCCGCGAACATTGCCGCTGCTGGCTTCCATGCGCTGTATGGTCGGCACCGAGACACCGGCCTCTGCGGCGAGTGTCTTCTGGTCGATTCCAAGCAGGGCGCGCGCGGCGCGCATCTGGGCGGCGGTGATCATGCGCTATGGCCTCTCGGTCGATCTCTATCATACATATCATCTATGATGTTTCAAACATCATTTATGCGATTTATCATCGGATTTGGAGCCGGGCCGTGGGCCGCGCTTGATCAATCCCGCAGCCTCGCCCAATCTCGACGCTGAATTGAGGGTTTTCAAACAAGAGGGGTGTTTCATGTCCGGGATTTCGCGGCCCGCAAAGGGTCTGACGACGAGTGCTGCATTGCTGGCGGTCTTGCTGCTGGCGTCTTGCGGCGGCAGCAATGAGGCGGCAGCGCCGGCCGCTGACGAGACAGCTGCGCCGGCAGACGCAGCGACTGACGCCGCAATGGAACCGGCTGCAGAGACGACAATGGATGCGGCCGAGCCAGAGACGGCTGAAGCCGCCCCTGCCGCTCCGGGCAAAGGCAGTGCGCAGCCCGCATCCCAGCCCGCGCAGCAGGCCGCAGCGCAGCCCGCTTATGTCGGCAGCTGGGGCGTTGATCTGGCGCAATGCGCGCTGGAGCAGGAATATGAAGGCTCGCCGATGATCCTGCGCGCCGATGGTTTCGACCAGCACGAAGCCCATTGCGATTTCGACACTGTAAACCAGACCGGCCCCGACCAATGGCATGTCACCGGCACGTGCAGCGTTGAAGGCGATGAACAGGTCATCGACGACAATATCGCCGTGGTGGACGGCAATCTGCAGCACTGGGCCGGCGACTCGCGCAAGGACGCGTGGACGCTGGTGAGGTGCCCGGAATAGAGCGAATGGCGCCGGTGAGTTCTTGCGTGAAGCCGATTCACCGCTAGGCTTGCCAGGGCGATGAGGATACCCGGTCTTGGCGAATAGGTTGAAATTGGCAGGCGGGCGCCAGCCTCTTCCCCGCAATATCGACGGGGCGGCTTGAACCCGCTCGCCAATCTTCCCCTGCCTCTGGCGGCGGGCTTCGCAGGACTTCTGGCTCTCCTGATCGTCGGTAGCCTGGCCGCGGTCGTCTTGCCACGACTGCAGTCGGGGCGCTGGGCCGATCTGGGCCCGCGCATGCAGAGCTGGTGGCTGACCTGTCTGGTGATCGGCGGGGCCTTGCTGGCGGGCTGGCAGGCCTTCACCCTCGTCTTCGCCTTTATCAGCTTCGTGGCCCTGCGCGAATTCCTGACCCTGGCCCCGACGCGGCGGGAGGACCGCCTGGTGGTGCTGTTGGTCTATGCCTCGGTGCTGATCAGCTATTGGGCAATCTGGATCGACAATTACGCCTATTTCCTCGTGATCGTGCCGATCTATGTCTTCGTCGCGACCGCCGTGATGATGACATTGCAGGGCCGGACCGACGGTTTTCTGGCGACGATCGGGGTGATGCATTGGGGCGTCATCGTCTGCGTCTATAATCTCGGCCACGTTGCCTTTCTGATGCGCACGCCGGCGGCGGAAGTGCCGCAGGCCGGTGCGGCCGGGCTGGTTTTCTTCCTGATCTTCATCACCCAGTTCAATGATGTCGCGCAATATGTCTGGGGCAAGCTGTTTGGCCGCCGCAAGATCAGCCCGACGATCAGTCCGAACAAGACCTGGGAAGGTGCGATCGGTGGGTTCGCGACCACGGCCGTCGTCTTCGTCATCTTGGCGCCCTGGTTCACGCCACTGGCTTTTTGGCCCAGCGTATTGATCGGCACCGTATTGCCAGTGCTGGGCTTTTTCGGCGACATCACCATGTCGGCCATCAAGCGTGATCTCGGCGTCAAGGATACCAGCCGGCTCTTGCCGGGCCATGGCGGCGCGCTCGACCGGCTCGACAGCTTGATGTTCACGGCGCCCTGGTATTTTCACATGCTGGCGATTTTTGGACTGGAGCGTTTCTAGATGCTTCAGCTGGTGCGCCGCCTCATTCTGGTCCTCATCGTGAAGCCGTTTGCCTGGCTGATCATCGGGCTGGATGTGCGGGGGCGCGACCAGCTGCCAGTCAAGGGGCCGGCGATGATAGCGGCCAATCACAACAGCCATATCGATACGCTGCTGCTGATCTGTCTGTTTCCCTCGTCCAGCCTCACGGCCATCCGGCCTGTTGCGGCGGCGGATCATTTCCTCAAGACCCCGCTGTCCAGCTGGTTCTATCAGCGCGTTGTGGGCATCCTTCCGATCACGCGAACCGGAGCCGGTCGGAGCGATGTTCTGGCCGGGTGCAAGGAAGCGCTCGCACGCGGCGAAATCCTGCTCATTTTCCCTGAAGGCACGCGCGGCAAGGCCGAGGAGATGGGAGATTTCAAGGCTGGCATCGCCCGCCTCGCCGAGCAATTCCCCGAAGCGCCGATTACGCCCGTCTATCTGCAGGGAGCCGGACGCGTCTTGCCCCGCGGTGCGCGCATTCTCGTTCCCTTCAACTGCAGCGCCATTATCGGCGCGCCGTTTACATGGTCCGGCACGCGGGCCGGCTTCATGGAACAACTTAAATCCACGATTGAAACCCTGCGCAAGGATGCGCCGCCCTTGCGCTGGCTATAAGCGGGCCATTGCCCAGCCTCGAACGGAGATACTCATGATTTCCAATTCCGTCACCCTGTTCCGCATGAGCCTGACCGTGCCGCTCTTTTTACTGCTCGCCACCGGGGGCACAGGCTGGCTGGTGCTCGGCCTCTATTTTGGTGCCGGGTTATTGGACGTGGTCGATGGCAAGCTGGCGCGCGGGCTCGGCGAAAGCTCGGCGCTGGGCGCGATGCTTGATCTCGTCGCTGACCGGCTCCTCACCCTCGCGGCGGTGGCGGGCCTTTTGATCCATGGAGGCCTGCCGCTGTTCGCCGCCTGCGCCTCTGTGGTGCTGGTCGCGCGTTGCAATGTCGTTGCGTCATTCGGCGAGGCACTGGGCGGTGGCGCAGCGCTGGTGGCATCGCCGCTTGAGGCAGTCAAGATCGCGCTCACCTTTGCGGGGCTGGGCCTGGCGATGGTGCCGTTGGGCTTTGTGCCCGGCACCGGCATCGCCTTGATCACTATCGCCGAAGTCCTGATCCTGCTTGCGGCGGGGCTCACCACCGTGACGCTGACGGGTTACACGCTGCAGGCTGTGCGGGCGCTGTCCGGCAGCAGGACATGACCGACGCGGGCACCGGCGTCATCCCTGGAGCCGCGAAGGGCCCAAGAATGACGCGTTCAGGTGAGCCCTACCTCGCAGACGTCACATTAGGCACTTCCGTGAACGGCCGGATCCCGAACTCGGGATAAATCTCGGTCGGGTAGTAGAAGGTGCCGTTAGAGGCGACCATGGAGATCGTCTTGATCTCGCTGAGGTCCGCGGTCGGGTCGCCGGGCACGAGGAAGAAATCGGCCAGCTTGCCTGGCTCGATTGAGCCCAGTTCGTCGGCGACGCCGAGATATTCGGCCATGCCATAGCTGGCCCAGCCCAGGATTTCCGGCGCTGTCATGCCGGTGCGCTGATAGAGTTCCAGCTCGCGGTGATAGGCGAAGGAGCCGCCCAGATCGGTGCCGGGGACGATGAAGATGCCGCGATCATGCATCATGCCGACGGTGGCAATGATCTGATCGAAGGCGCCGCGATAGTCTTCGTCATCCTGCGGCGTGGCGATATCGGCCCAGGCGCTGCGGGCCTGGCGTTGATCGTCGACCGGCAGATGATCGACATAATCGGCCATGCCCGGCGAGACGGTGCCATTGCGCGAGAGCAGCAGGGCCTCGTGGATGGCCAGGGTCGGATCGATGGCGACGCCGCGCGCGGCCATGGCATTGATCGTGTTCTGAACCGGCTCACTGTTGAGATCGAGGGCCGGCAAGCGGCGCAGGGCCGTCAGGCGCAGAAGCGAGCGCGTGTCTTCGTCCGGTACCAGGACCCAGCCGAGCATGACCTGGTTGATATGGGTCATCTCGTCATAGCCCGCCGCGATCATCGCATCGGCATTGGTGAAGGCGGGCACGTGACCGGCGACACGCAGGCCTTGGGCATGGGCCGCCTCGATCATGGCCGGAACCCAGGACGGGTTCATGCTGTTATAGATCTTGATCTGGATGAAATCGCCGCTCGCCGCATAGGTATTGACGGCCGCGACGGCCTCTTCCTCGGTGCTGACGAGAATGCCGTTATTCGAGCTGAACGGGCTCTCGCCTTCGATGAAGCCGCTGCGGAAGACGCGGGGGCCAGCCAGCTCGCCGGCCTCGATGCGGCCGATCAGGGCGGCAAGCACGTCGTTATTATTGCCCATGTCGCGCACGCTGGTGATACCGGCGGCGACATTGAGGATGGCGCTGTTCTCGCCGAGGTGGGCGTGCATTTCGAACATGCCGGGCAGGAGGGTTCCGCCGGCGCCGTCAATCTCGACTTCGCCCGTGCGGGTGGCAACGTCGAGCGCATCGATGGCGGTGATGTGATTGCCTTCGACGACAACCGAAACCGGCTCGCCCAGGGTCAGGGCTTGCGGATCGAAGACACGCACATTCCGGATGCGGACGGGAGCGTCATAATCATGGGCGACGCGCGACTGGATATCTTCCAGCCGGCTGGCGCCATATTGCGCGGCCAGACCGCGCAGGCGCTCATCCTCGGCTTCATAACCGGCCTCGATGATGGCAAAGCCCGGCGTAATCAGGGCGAAGAAGGCCTCGCCATCCATGATGATATAGGTCGGATCAGTACTGGTGCCGGACAGGGCATAGACCGTGACATCTCGCGGCGTCGTACCATCGGTGACGGTTACGCTGTCAGTCAGGCTCAGATGCAGCTCGCCGCCGGGCAGGGCGGGCAGGCCGGCATCGCCGGCGGCCATCAGCGCGCGCGCCGCGATCGCCAGCCAGTAGGGGCTGCCATCCTGGGGCACGTAGAAGGCATTATCCTCCAGCACGACCTCGTCGCTGCCGGTGGCGTCGGACCAGCTGGCCTGGCTGTCCTGGAAGTCGAAGCGCTCATGGATCGGATTGCCAAAGGTCGAGGCGCCATCAATCACCCAGCCGGTCGGCATGCCGTCGGCATCAAGGGTGACAGTTTCACTGACCGTCGGGCCGCGGCCATTATTGCGGTATTCAAATTCGACGCCATAGCCAGTGTCGGACGGGGTGACGTCGAGCGCGCCGATCTCGGTGCCGCCGACGAGCACGGTGAAGCGCGTCGCTTCAACGGTTGCCGGGGCCGCATTGGCCGTGTCGGCCTCGTCTTGTGGGCCGGAATTGCCGCAGGCCGAAAGGCTGGCGGCCAGCAGGATTGCCAGCCCGAATTTGGATGAAACACGCATTGATCACTCCCCTGACCCGTTGAATGGCGAAAGCGTTAGCATCGATTCCCCGCTTTGTCCCCGGGAGCGACGTCGTCTGCCGGCAATGCGCCCCTGGCGCCCCTCGCGGAGGCGGCGGAACGCCCTGAAATTGCGTTGAGCCGCCGGGTTGAGCATTTGGACCGGCCGTTCAACGCATTCCGCTTTACCCCAAGCTGCGTGTGCCTAGCATCTCAACCAGGCGCTGTCGGCGCTCGTGGGCGCAATCCGTGCTCGCCAAATCCTGCACGGAGATACCGATGCGCAAAGCACTCATCATCCCAGCCCTGGCCCTCGCGACCTTCCTGACCCCTGCGGCGCTTGCTGACGATGCCGACACGTCTGCCAGCCCGGACTTCATGGAATTCATGGCGCAGATCATGGACGGCGTTGTCAGTTTCAGCCGTGTCATCTTCATCATCGACTGACGGCCTTTCCAGCCCGCAGCCGGCGCCAGGGACTGATTTTACTCTGGATTCTTCTCTGCCTGTCGGGGTGCGCTCGCATATCCGGCTTTCGACTCGGCCCCAAATATGGTTAACGTCACGTCAGGCGCTGGGGAGGGGCCGGGTGTGCGGGCTGGACTGTTTGCAATCTTGATGGGTATCGCCGCGCTGACCTTTGCGCCGGCGCGCGGAGAGGGAGCCGATGAGGCAGCCTCGCCCGCGCGGACCGAGACGATCGCTCCCCGCCCGGCCGACCGGGACTGGCGCGAGGATCAGGTCGAGGCGCTGGCCATTGCCCTGTTTGACGCTCCCAGCCATGGATTGCCCGCGCTGGACAGCACGGCGGAGCGCCTGCTCGACAGGTCCGTTTCGCTGGCCGGACGCGGTGAGCTCGCGAGTCACGCATTCCGGCGCTATGCGGGCTGGCTGCGTTTCGGTCTGATCGACTCCGAAACTCGTCAACCTGTCCGGCTTGACGCTGATGAGAGCTTCGAAATCGAGGTGGCGCTTGACCGCGCCCTGTCCGGTGAGGGCATTGCCCCGGTACTGGATGACCTGCTCCCGACTGTGCCGGACTATCGTATCCTGCAGGCCGAAATGCTGCGGCTGATGGCGCTGCACCCGATCTGGCCGCAGATCGAGGATGGCCCCTCGCTTGTAGAGGGCGAACAGGGGCGGCGCGTCGATCAGTTGCGGGCGCGTCTGTCCGCCGTCGGGCTCTATAATGAAGTCTGGCGTCCCGGCGAGGCGTTCGATGCGCGGCTCGCGACAGCCCTGGTGCGTTTTCAGGGGCAGGCCAATCTGTCGCCAAGCGGAGAGCTGGACCGGCCTACATTGCGGCAACTCAACATCACGCCTCAGGCTCGGATGGACCAGTTGCGCCTCAACCTCGAGCAGCGGCGCTGGCAGGAACGCGATCCCGGCCACCGTTATATCCGGGTCAATCTCGCCGATTTCCAGCTTGAGGCGTGGGAGGGCGGACGCATCGCCCAGCGCCACGACGTCATGGTTGGCCGTCAGGTCAGTTCGACCCCGGAATTTACCGAAGAGATGCAGTATCTCGTCCTCAACCCCTGGTGGGGCTTGCCCAGCGGGCTGGCCACAGGCCGGTTCCAGTCCTTCCGCCGCAATCCCGGTCTCGCGCGGCAGCTGGGTTTCAGGATTTACGATGCCAGCGGGCAACAGATCTCCGTCTATGATATTGACTGGAGCCGCTGGGGCCGGGGGTGGCCTTACCGCCTGTCGCAGCCGCCCGGAGGCGATAACCCCATGGGCGAGGTGAAGTTCATCTTCCCCAACTCGCACAATGTCTACTTGCACGACACCAACCACCGCGAACAATTCACCAGTACGCGGCGCGACTTCTCGGCGGCTTGCGTGCGGGTGCGAGATCCTCTGCGCCTGGCAGCCTGGGTCCTGCAATACCAGGACGGGTGGGATGCAGCCGAGATCGATCGGGTTACAGCGGGCAATACACCGACAGTGGTCTGGCTGGACGAGCGGATACCGGTCCACATCAATTACTGGACCGCCGTTGGCGACCCCGACGGGCGGGTTCGCTATCTTTACGATCTCTATAGCCGTGATGGCGCTCTGATTCGCGCGCTCGCCGCGACGTTGCAGGCCGAAGCGGAGGCGGGTCTGCCAGTGATGGCTTCGCGGGCCGGGGGGGCAGCCCCTACACACTAGCGCCAGCCGCCTGTCCTGGGCATATTGTGCGGTGTGCCCCGACCCCCGGCACAACAGCCGGGAAAACGAGGCTTGTCATGGGGCTGGCGCGGCATCGGCTGCCAGGCTTTGTGATCGGCCGGAGCAGTGCTGGCCGGGAAGAAGTGTCGGCTGTTCCGCAGCCCGGACAAAGTGTAGCGTCTCTGCAACGGCTCAGGAAATTTGCACCGAATACGTGTTTTCGCGGACTTCGCAGTAGCGAAAGCGAGGCAGTTGTTGTATTGAAAAGAACGGGAAATGTCCGATCTGGGTGTTTTCGAGTTTTTCGGAACGATTCCGAAATTACACTTTCACACCAAGGAGGCGAAAGCCTCCGGAGGGGGAATGATGAAAAAACGGCTTTTTACGGCGGTCGCCGTCGGAGCCTTTCTGGCAGCGGCTCCTGCGTTCGCTGACGAAGGCTGGTATGGTCGTGGCGCTGTCGGTTACGGCGGTCCCGGCGATACGGATGTATCTGGTTCGCTGAATGGCGAGATCAATGGTGAAGGCAATTGGCGCGAAGCTGCTGCCATCGGCTATGAATGGGCCGATGGTTTCCGTTTCGAAGGCGAACTTGCTCACCGGTTCAATGAAACCGGCGCTATTGGTTCGTTCGAGAACAGCGACAGCAAGTTTCAGATTTGGTCGCTGATGGCGAACGCCATTTTCGATTTTAATCCGGCTGGTCGCTACCATCCGTACGTCGGTGTTGGTGTCGGTGTTGCCGAAACCAATGCTACGCTGGCTGGCTGGTCTGCGGGCACAATGCCTGTCAATCCGACACCTGCTGACTACGTGCTCTCCACGGACAGCGACAACCCCTTCGCTTGGCAAGTCATGGCCGGTATCGGCTGGGAACTGTCTGAGCGTCTGACCCTGGATACCGAATACCGGTATTTCTCGGCTGGTGGTTCTGACTACTCTCCTGGCGTGAGCGTTGATGCGCTTGCTGGCCATGAGGCTTGGGTTGGCCTGCGTTATGCCTTCTCGGCTCCTGCTTCGCCACCACCGCCGCCGCCTCCGCCGCCACCACCGCCACCACCGCCACCCCCACCACCGCCGCCGCCACCGCCGCCTGCTTGCGACGATGTCAGCTTCCCGGTTTACTTTGAGTGGGATCGTGCGGACCTGACGGATCAAGCCCGTGCGGTTATCGCACAAGCTTCGAACCAACGTGGTTCTTGCGGCGTGACGCGTGTTTCTGTCTCAGGCTTTACGGACCGTTCCGGTGCAGCTTCCTACAATGTGGGTCTGTCCGAGCGCCGTGCCCGTGCAGTGAGTGCTGAACTGGTTCGCCTCGGCGTCCCGGCCAGCTCCATTGCTCTGGAAGCCTTCGGTGAAACCCGCAACGCAGTCCAGACGCCTGATGGTGTGCGCGAGCCGCTCAACCGTCGTGCTGAAGTGGTGATCGTTCTCAACTAAGGTTGATAACGGAACCGAATAAATCGGGCGGTTCGGCATATTGCCGGGCCGCCCTTTTTATTGGAATAAAATTGCCCGACTTCCGCGGTTTCGAGGGGCAATCGCACGCATTTTTCTGGTGCTTCGGGATAGACTTGACCGCGCCGCGAAGCTGGTTCTAATCGCCGCTGAGACAGCGGGACTGACCCGCCCGGCGTGACACCAAGGACCCGACAATGAGCAAGCCCGACAAATCCTACCGCAAGCATTCCGTAGCCGGCCATAAGCTGAGCCCGGAAACGCAGATGATGAGCTTTGGCTATGATCCCAAGCTCTCGGAAATGTCGATCAAGCCGCCCATCTTCCTGACCTCGACCTTTGCCTTCGAGAGTGCCGAAGCCGGCGCTTCCTTCTTCCGGATCTCGCTGGGCCAGGCCCAGGAAGGCGATCCGGAAGCGGCAGGCCTGATGTATTCCCGTTTCAACAACCCCAATATGGAAGTGCTCGAAGATCGCCTGGCGCTCTATGACGGAGCCGAGGAAGCGGCAGTCTTCTCATCCGGCATGGCCGCGATCTCGACGACCCTGATGGCGCTCGCCCATTCCGGGTCTGTCATCCTGCAATCGACGCCGCTTTATGGTGGCACTGAGAGCCTGCTCCGCAAGTTTCTGCCCAATTACGGCATTCGCAGCGTCGACTTTTTCGCCGCCGCCGAGGAATCAGAGATCATCGCCGCGGCCGAGGCGGCAATGGCGCTCGGCCCGGTCTCGGTGATCTACACCGAGACGCCGACCAATCCGACCAATGACCTGACCGACCTGACCGCCTGCAACCGGGTCGCCGACATGATTGCCGAGAAGCAGGGCAAGCGTCCCTGGATCGTTGTCGACAACACCTTCCTTGGCCCGGTCGGCCAGGCCCCCCTATCGCTGGGCGCCGACGTGCTGGTCTATTCGCTGACCAAATATATCGGTGGGCATAGTGATCTGATCGCCGGTTCTGCGCTGGGCGCGTCGGAGCCGATGGCTCTGGTGCGGAGCCTTCGCGGCTATCTTGGTACCAATCTTGATCCGCACACCTGCTGGATGCTGCTGCGCTCGCTGGAGACCGTGAAAATCCGCATGGACGCCGCGGCGCTTGGTGCCCAGAAAGTGGCCAGCTTCCTGCGCGACCATCCCAAGGTGCAGCGCGTGCGCTATCTCGGCTTTCTCAAGGAAGGCTCGCGCGACGCCGCCGTCTTCCAGGCTCAGTGCAGCTCGGCCGGCTCGACCTTTGCCTTCGACCTGGCAGATGAGGCTGCAGCCTTCCGCATGCTCAATGCGCTCCAGGTGATGAAGCTTGCTGTGAGCCTTGGCGGCACGGAAACCCTGATCTGCCATCCCGGTTCGACAACCCACCGCGGCGTTGATCCGGAATTGCGCAAGCGTCAGGGCTTCTCTGAAGGCCTGGTGCGCATTTCCGTCGGCATCGAGAATCCCGACGATCTGATTGCAGACCTCGCACAAGCGCTCGAAAAGGTCTGAGCCGGCATTGCGCGGTCTGGCCCGGCAGCGAGTGTCTGCCAGGGCTAGACCGCGTAATTTAAACGGCTATCACTTGGCACATGCAAAATTCAGTCGAGCTCAATAGCGACGAGCGCGCGGTCCTGGACTGGATCGACACGCGTAGCGACGGCATGATCGAGACCGTGAAAACATGGTCGGCGATCAATTCCGGCAGCCGCAATCCCGACGGGCTCGAACGGATGCGGGCTGAAATTGCGTCGGCTTTTTCAGAGCTTGATGACGCCGTAATTGACCAGGTCGACCTCGCGCCCTCGACGGTGGTGGAGGCGGATGGCCGCGTCCATGAACAGCCCTATACGCCTTCATTTCGCTGCCGTATCCGGCCGGACGCCCCGATTCGCATCGCCATGACCGGGCATCACGACACCGTCTTCCCGCAATCGAGCGCGTTTCAGACCACCACGCTCTGGGATGATAATACGCTCAATGGTCCCGGTGTCGCTGACATGAAGGGCGGTATTTTGGTCATGCTTCACGGCCTGCTGGCTCTGCAGCGCACGCCCTGGAAGGACCAGGTGGGCATTGATGTCCTCATCAGTCCGGACGAGGAAATCGGTTCGCTCGGCTCTGCCCCTGTGCTCGCAGCAATCGGGGCCCGCGCCGATATCGGCATGACCTATGAGCCCGCGCTCGCCGATGGCTCTCTGGCCGGAGCGCGCAAGGGTTCTGGCAACTGGTCGCTGAAACTCTCCGGCCGCGCCGCTCATGCCGGCCGCGAACACCATCTCGGACGCAATGCCATCGCGGCTGCCTGCGCCTTTGGTCTCGGCCTCGATGCGCTCAATGGCCGCCGCGAGGATGTGACCTTCAACCTTGCCCGCATCGATGGCGGTGGCCCGCCCAATGTGGTGCCGGACAATGCCGTCGTCCGTTTCAATATCCGGGTGAAGACCGAGAATGACCAGATTTGGGTCCTCGCCGAGCTCGAGCGCCTGCTTGACGAAGTGCGGATCCGCGACGGGATAGAGGCCTCCTTGCATGGCGGGTTTACCCGCCCTCCCAAACCGATGAGCCCGGCCAATGCGCGCATGTTCGACTGGACGCGCGCTGCGGGCTCGACGCTCGGGCTGGATATACGCTGGAAGGATACGGGCGGCGTCTGCGAGGGCAATAATCTGTGGGCTGCCGGATGTCCCAATGTCGACACGCTCGGTGTGTGCGGTGCCGACATCCACTCGGATCGCGAAATCGTGAAACTTTCAAGCTTTGCCGAACGTGCCAAGCTCTCCGCCGTGATGCTGATGAAATTTGCTCGCGGTGAATTTGACGTGCGTGAAGCACGCGCCCTGGCACAACAGCCAGGCATTTAGGTCGGGGAAGACTATGCTGATTGTACGCGCCGCCAAGGCGTCCGATATCGATGCGTTGACGCGGCTGGCCGATGAGGCCGGGACGGGCTTTACCAGCCTGTCTGTCTCGCGTGATGTGCTGGCCGAGCGCCTTGAGAAGTCCGAAAGCGCTTATGCCGCTGCGCCAGCCGGGCAGACCGAGGATACCTATCAGCTGATGCTGGAGGATACCGAGACCGGCCATATCGTCGGCTGTTCTGCCATCAAGGCGATGGTGGGGGTTTCCAAGCCCTATTGGGATTTCAAGATCATCACGATCGCCCAGCACTCGACCGAAGCGGAGCGGCGCTTTGATATGGACGCCATGCTTCTGGTCAATGATTTCGCGGGCTCGACCGAGGTCGGTACGCTGTTTGTGTCCGAGGCCGGCCGCGGCGGCGGCGCCGGGCGCCTGGTCGCCCAGTCGCGCTATCTTCTGATGGGAGCGGCGCCCGAACGCTTTGGCGACAAGGTATTGGCGGAATTGCGCGGCGTGGTGCTGGATGACGGATCCTCGCCCTTTTTCGATCATGTCTCGCGTCCCTTCTTCAAGATGGATTTCGACGAAGCCGACCGGCTCAGCGCCTCGACGGACAATCAGTTCATCCTCGATCTCGGGCCGCAACACCTGATCTATGTTGACCTGCTGCCGCAATCGGTGCGCGATGTGATCGGCCAGACCCACAAGGATGGTGGCGGGGCGATGAATCTGCTGCGCTGGGAGGGGTTTCACTATGATCGCTATGTCGACATTTTTGACGGCGGCCCCCTGGTTTCGACCTGGACGGAAAACATCCGCACCCTGCGCGAGAGCCGTGTTGTGACCGTGCGCGCTGCGACGACAAGCGGCGGCGTGGAGGGGATACTTTCGACGGACCGGCTGGAAGATTTCCGGTGCTGCATGGTCGAGGCGGTAGATGATGGCGAGCAGGTCGGGATTTCCCGCGAAGTCATGCAGGCGATGGATTTGAGAGACGGAGAGCGCGCCCGGTTCTGGCGGCGTTAAAGGTGAAGCGATGAATTTGATCAATGGCCGCTGGCGCGAGGGTGCCGGCACGAAATTTCAATCGACCAATCCGTGCGATGATAGCCTCGTCTGGGAGGGCAAGTCGGCCTCCGCTGCCGATGTCGCCGAGGCCTTCAGCGCTGCCCGCGCGGCCTTCGCGGCCTGGGGGCGTGCGCCGCTGATGGAGCGGATCACGATCGTCGAGCGCTATCGCGCTGCGCTGGAGGCGCGCAAGGATGCGCTTGCCGAACTGATCGCGCGCGAAACCGGCAAGCCGCTCTGGGAGACAGCCGGCGAGGTTGGCGCCATGATCGGCAAGATCGACATCTCCATCAAGGCGCATGGCGACCGCACCGGCGGATATGAGAACGACGCGGCATTCGGGTTTGTCCGTATGGCGCACAAGCCGCTGGGCGTGATGTTCGTGCTCGGGCCGTATAATTTCCCCGGCCACCTGCCCAATGGCCACATCGTGCCGGCCCTGCTGGCCGGTAATACGGTGGTGTTCAAGCCTTCCGAGATCACGCCGGGCGTTGGCGAGGCCATGGTCAAGGCCTGGGATGAGGCGGGGCTGCCGCCGGGCGTGCTCAATCTCGTGCAGGGCGCTCGCGAGACCGGAGCCGCCGCACTCGACAATGCCGAGCTTGATGGCGTGCTCTTCACCGGCTCCTGGGGCACGGGCAAATTCATCCACGAGAAATTCGCCGGCCGGACCGGTATCCAGCTTGCGCTCGAAATGGGCGGCAATAATCCTCTGGTGATCTGGGACGCCGCCGATAGCCGCGCAGCGGCGAGCATCGCCGTGCATTCAGCTTTCATTACGGCCGGTCAGCGCTGTTCCTGCGCCCGCCGCCTCATCCTGCCTGAAGGCCCGGCCGGAGACGCGGTGGTCGAGGCGATTGCCGATTTCGCTAGCCGGCTGACCATTGGCCGCTGGAATGACGAGACGCAGCCCTTTATCGGCCCACTGGTCTCGGCGCGGGCGGCCCAGGGTGTGCTCGACGCCCAGGATGATCTCATCCGCCGCGGCGCAAGGCCGATCCGCAAGCTCGAGCGTGTCGCTCTTGGCGATGCTTTCGTGCGCCCGGGTCTGCTCGATGTCACCGGTATTGATGTGCCCGATGAGGAAGTCTTCGGCCCCATGCTGCAAGTGACACGGGTGGCCAGTTTCGAGGCGGCGCTCGCAGCCGCCAACAACACCGCCTATGGCCTGTCGGCCGGGCTTGTGTCCGACGACGAGAGTCTGTGGGAGCGCTTCTGGGTCGAGAGCCGGGCCGGGATCGTCAACTGGAACCGGCCAACCTGCGGTGCAGCCTCCAACATGCCCTTTGGCGGGCCCGGCCAGTCAGGCAATTTGCGGCCGAGCGCATACTATGCCGCTGATTATTGCGCTTACCCGGTGGCAAGTCAGGCCGCGCGCGCGACCGAATTCATGGCCATCAAGGGCATCGACTGAGACCGGGCAGGCCGGCACTGAAAGGCTGGGGTTATGAGTGCAATCGAGGCGAATTTCGACGGGCTGGTCGGTCCGACCCATAATTATGGCGGGCTGTCGGAAGGCAATCTGGCGAGCGCGCGCAGCGAGGGCCTCGCCTCATCGCCGCGCGAAGCTGTGCTCGAAGGCATCGCCAAGATGAAGTCGCTCGCCGATCTGGGTCTGGTCCAAGGTGTGCTGCCACCGCATGAGCGGCCCTATCTGCCGCTGCTGAGATCCCTGGGCTTTACCGGCACCGATCCGCAGGTGCTCGAACGGGTCAATCGGGAGGCACCCCATTTGCTGCGCCGGGTGAGTTCTGCCTCGGCGATGTGGGCGGCGAATGCAGCGATGGTCTCGCCTTCGGCCGACAGTGCCGACGGGCGACTTCATTTCACGCCGGCCAATCTGCTTACCAATGGTCACCGCGCCATCGAGGCCCCACAGACCGGCCGTGCGCTGGCCCGCATCTTCGCCGATCCCGAGCGGTTTTGCGTCCATGACCCCCTGCCTTACCAGCCAGACTTTGCCGATGAGGGCGCTGCCAATCATGTCCGCCTTTGCGGCGAGCATGGCGAGGCGGGTGTCGAGCTGCTGGTCTGGGGCCGCGATGCGGAGACGAGCTATGAGGGGCATTTCCCGGCGCGTCAGACGCGGCAATCCTGCGAGGCGATTGCGCGCCGGCACGGGCTGGATCCAGCGCGCACGGTCCTGGCGCAACAGGGCCGTGCGGCGATCGATGGCGGCGCCTTCCATAATGACGTCGTCTGCGTCGGGACGCGCAATTGCCTCTTCTATCACGAGGAGGCCTTTGAGGACCGCGATGCTGTCCTGGCCTCCGTGCGGCGTGCCGCGGAGGGCTTGTTCGAACCGGTTTTCGTGGAAGTGCCTACCAGTGAAGTCTCGCTTGATGATGCGATCAGGTCATACCTGTTCAACTCGCAGCTACTCGTCATGCCGGGTGAGGATCGCCTCGTTCTGCTGGCGCCGGAGGAGACCCGCGAGAACGCTGCGACCCTTGCCTATTGCGAGCGTCTGGTCGGCGGCAATGGCCCGATCGGTGCGGTGCGCTTTGCTAGTGTGCGCCAGTCGATGCGCAATGGCGGCGGCCCGGCGTGTTTGCGGTTGCGCGTGGTTCTGACCGGGCAGGAGCAGGCGGCCCTTTCAGGCAATGTCCTGATGACGCCGGCCCTGTTTGAAAAGCTCAACGCCTGGGGCGAACGGCACTATCGCGAAAGTCTGATGCCTGCGGACCTCGCCGATCCTTCGCTCCTGCTGGAAAGCCGGGCGGCGCTCGACGAGCTGACCGGAATTCTTGAGCTGGGCTCCAACTTCTACCCGTTTCAACGCGATTGATTGAGGTTAGCATCGTCGCGAAACGAATCAGCCACACTTGTGTCCTGCCGCCCGCAGCCGGAAAGAGGACTGCCCGTGACCCGACTTCTGCCTGTTCTTCTCTTGGACGACGATCCTGACGAGCATTATCTCTTCAAGGCGGATCTGGAGGATTGCGGATTTGATTTTGAGTTTGCCGCTTTTACACGCGCCGCAGATGCTCTGAGCTATCTCTCGGAGAATGTGCACCAGCCTGTCCTCGTCCTGACGGATCTGGGGTTGGGAGGCGAGGATGCCCTCGAATTCATTGCCTCAGCGGTCGGCGCGCTCAAGGGCGGCGCGGTCGGCATTTATTCCGGTGTCCACAGTCCGGAGCTCGACCAGAAGTGCAAGGCCGCTGGTGCGAGCTTTTATCTGGTCAAGCCGATCTCCGCAGAGAAGCTCGAGGATGTGATTTCAACGATCTCCGGAATCGCCGTGCATGCGGTAGAGGATGGCCGCCGCCGGCTCGTGGCGGTATCGCACGCCGTCTAGAGCGCCTCTGCCTTGGCGGGCAGGCCGCCGGCGCGCGCATATTCCTGTGTGCCCTTGGTGTAGACGGTATCACCCTCGGCCAGATCGGATGGCTTGAGCTCTGGCTTTCCGGGCAGGCTGGCATAGATGGGCGCGAAGTCCTGATAGGTCGCCTCCATCAATTCCTCGAAACTGTCGACGACGAAATAGCTCTGCTGGAAATCATCATAGCGGTAGTCCGTGCGCATGATGCGCTCGAGGTCGAAGTGCAGGCGGTTGGGCGAGCGGGCCTCGAGGCTGAAAATGGATTCGGCGCGTGAGGAGACAATCCCGGCTCCGTAGATGCGCCGGCCCTCCTTGGTGTTGATCAGGCCGAATTCCACCGTGTACCAGTAGAGTCGCGCCATGTGTTTGATGGCGTCGAAGCCGATCGAGCGCTGACCGCCGCGGCCATAGGCCGCCATATAGTCGGCAAAGACCGGTTGGGTGAGCAAAGGCACATGGCCGAAGACGTCGTGGAAAATGTCCGGCTCGGGCAGGTAGTCGAGCTTCTCGCCATCGCGGATGAAGCGCCCCGACACGAAGCGCCGATTGGCGAGGTGGTCGTAGAACTCCTTCTCCGGGATCAGACCCGGCACCGTGATGACGGTCCAGCCGGTGAGGGCCTCAAGCTTGTCATTGATGCGCCGGAAGTCGGGAATGCCACCTTCATTGAGGTTGAGAAGCTCAAGCCCCTTGAAGAATTCCGGCACGGCACGATCCGTCAACACCTTCATCTGCCGCTCATAGAGCGTCGTCCAGATGGCGTGTTCCTCGCTCGAATACCGGTCCCATTTCTGCTCGATGGTAAAATCAGCGGCGGGGGTTTGTTCGGCGACGACGGGGTCATTGACGGGCATGGGAGAAATCCTGCGCGGCTAACTAGTTTCGTTTGTAACTAATATACGCCTCATTGGCGTCCGGCGAAACTGCCGAACTGACACGGCGGCGACGCGCAATGAAAATCGCCACCCTCCGTGTCCAGGAAGGTGGCGATCATTCAGTCTGCTATGGGCTTGCCGGTCAGTCCGTGCAGAGCAGGTCGACCAGGGCCATGCACTGGCCGGCCCGGCATTCCTGGTTTTCACCGATAAACCAGGTACGGGTCCGGTTGTAGCGGTCCACCGAGAAGGAGGCCGCCCGGCTATGGCCAGCCGAACGGCAGACACGGCGGGCCACTTCCTCATCACAGAAACGGCCACCGCCCCCCAGGCAACGATCCACGCCGAAGCCGTTGACTTCGGGGCGGGCAAAGAATGTGGCGTTCACACCGCGGATGCCGCCGCGGACATTCATGCCGCGATCACCGCCGGGTCCGGGATAGCCGGCTCCGCCGCCTGGTCCCGGATAGCCGCTGCCGGGTTGTCCATAGGTGCCATCAACGCGGCGCAGTGAGGAAATCGTATTGCGCAGATTGAAGCGACCGAGATCTTCGACGCTGTTGCCTTCGATATATTCGCAGCGTCCGCGGAAGTCGGAATGCTCGCAGACCTGCCAGGTCTCACCGCGTGCGACGACCAGGCTGTCAGCGCGGTCATTGAAGCCCAGCCGGTCGAGATCGGCATTGCCCTGCTGGATGTCCACGCGCTGGCCACTGAAATTCGTGCCGTCAAACAGCCAGACGCCGTCACGGGGCTGCGGGCCGGCCTGACCGCCGCCCGGATAGCCGCCACCGGGATAACCACCGCCGGGATGCCCGCCGCCGGGCCGGCCGCCGCCAAAATCGGGTTCAACCGAGCTGATCCGCCCCGCCAGACCGCCGCCAATGGCGGCCATATCGCTGTTCACCTGCATGCAGGCACCACCGAAATTGGCGTCATCGCACACTCGCCAGCTGCCCCGGCCGCTATAGCGGATCGACTGGGTCGCATCATTGAAGCTGAGGCGGACCAGGTCGGGCTGGCTGTCGGTTATGATGACCGCACGGCCGGTAAAATTGCGGCCCGAATAGAGGGTGAGCGAGTTGCTTCCCGGACCGCCGGGCCGTCCGCCGCTCAGGCCGGCAGGCGGGGCGAGGGGGCGCAAGGCCGTATAAGTGTTGTCATAGCGACCAAGCGTTGCCTCTTCGCCGGTATAGGTGAAGCAGCCGCCATTGAAGTTTGAATCGACGCACAGCTCCCATTGACCCGAGACAACCCGCAGCGAGCTGACGCGGTCATTGAAGCGCATGGAGGAGAGGTCGCTGAGGGCCTGATTGATGGTGACGCTTTGACCCTGAAAATTGGGGAGGTCATAGAGGATAATCTGCTGCGCGGAGGCACTCGCGGCTGTGCCCGCGAATGCCAGCGCGGCGAGGCCTGCGAGGCTGCTACGGATACTCATGGGTAATCTCCCTCAAATCTTGCGAGTATTCTACCGCCATACGTATGCGGGAGGAAAGCTGAACCGGCGCAGTACCGCTGATTCATTTGGTGTTCAGGCTGGCCGGGTCGCGTCTGCCCTGGCCACGCCAGCCAGGGCAGGGATGAGTGTCAGCGTCAGCGATTGCCGTCCTCGGGGTCGGCAGGCTCGGGTTCCGGCTCGGGTTGAGGTGCGCGCCCGAGATTGCGCAGCCCGCGCAGCAATTGCTGCGCCGGATCCTCGGTCGCCGGCTGCTGCTGGGTGCCTGAGTCTGCCGGGGCTGGTTCGTTATTGCCGATCCCGAGCGCGTTCAGAAGCGTATCGCGGACAGCGTCCTGCGGCGTCGTTGTGCCATCGCCGCCGAGCGCGTTTGTCAGCGCCCCGCTGAGGAGGGCCTGGCCCACGGCTTCGGTATCAACTCCGATGGAGACATTGTTGAAACTCCCGCGAATCCGCACGGGCACGGTAATGCCGCGCATATCGCGATCGCCGCCCTGGCCCTGGATGGTGGCGACGGCCCGCGGTTGCAGGCGGTAGTCCAGCGTCTGCTCCGGCAGATTGGCCCAGCCGGCGCCCGTAACCCGCAGGAGCGGGCTCAGCATCAGCAGGTCTTCATTGGTCAGGCGGCCGGCCGTTGCCGTGAAGCTGCCGGTGAGGGCGGTAAAGTCGGTTTCTGCCGTCTCGCCGGTCTCGGCGGTGGTGCTGGCATCGGTGCCGGAAGCATTTCCGTTGCCGGAAACGAAGCTGCTCACATTGCGGATCGTCTCGGCGATATTGATCCCGACAATCGCGCCGTCAGCAAAGCTGAAATTCCCGCGCCCGGCGAGGCCCTGCATGATTGCGGCCTGGCTGTCACCGGATGTGGTGAAATTGAGCACAAACGTGCCTGTACCGCGGAGCTTCTCGAAGCCGGCAGCCGCCTGCAGGAAGGGTTGGGCATCGAGGCCGGTCAGCTCTGCCCGCAGCGAATAGCTGGGCGTGGCCCGGCGGGCATTGACGACAATGTTGGCATTGCCCGCACCTTCATAGAGCGAAAACTGCTCCAGGGTCGCTTCCAGGCGGCTATTGGTGAGATTGACCTGCAGCGCCGTGTCGGTGACCACGATTTCCCGGTATTTGAGCGTGCTGGCCTCCAGCCGCAAATCCGCATCCACAACACTGAAGCCGGCGAGGTCGATCCGCTCCGAGCTCCAGGGTGCCAGAGCCGTCGATTGCGGCGCCTCATCTTGCGGGTGTTCCGGCAGATAGGGGGTGATGTCGAGCGTGTCGAGCGTGAGGTCTCCGCTGAGCACGGGCTTGCTGCCGGACAGGTTCGCATTGAGCGAGCCCGAACCGGAAATCTCGTCGAATTGCAGGGCGCTGGCTGTCAGGGCGATGTGGGACGGGTCGCCTGCGATCCGGCCGGTCGTGCTGAAGCGGCGCAATTGCTCCCCTGGCGGCAGCGCGGTGCCGGCGAAGGCTGCGAGGCGGCGCATGGAGGGGATGGTCGTATTGAAGGCACCGTCAAAGGCCAGATCGGAGGATTGCAGGAAATTGCCGTCGAAATGCGCGGTGATCAGCTGGCCGCCGAGGTCCAGTAGCAGGGCAGTCTCCTCGCCTTCGAAGAAGCCGCGTAGCGAACCGAGCCGGGCCGTGAAGCTGAGTGCTTCGCCATCGGCGTTCAGCGCGCCATCGATCTGCACGGGCCCGTCGAGCGAGGGCAGGCTGAGCGCCAGGTCCAGCCCTGTGATATTGCGCGTCTGGCTGCCGTCGGAATAGCTGATTGCGCCATTCTCGATGCGGACATCGCCAAAGCTCGCCTCTAGCGGCAGGGCGCCGGGACGCCGGAAGCCCCCGTCTGCGGGTGCAGCGCTCGCTGCGGGGGCGGCTTCGGTCAGTGTCCAGTTATTGCGGGCGCCGCGCTGCTCAAGCCGGATCGTCGGATCGACCAGGACGAATTCGCTGATTTCGAAGCGGCGGGAGAGGAGGGGCACCAGCCGGACAGCGACGCGCATTTCGCCCATTTCAACCAGGGTCGCCTCGCCAAAGCCTTCCGCATTGGCGATTGTCACATTGCTCGCCTTGATCTCGATGCGTGGCAGGATCTGAAGGTGGAGCTCGCCGTCCAGATTGACATTCCGGTTCAGGGCATTGCCTGCAGCGAGCTGCACCTGGTCGCGATAGAGCGAGGGGGGCAACACGAAGGGCAGAATGATCGCCGCCCCGACAATCAGGACGACAAGCACGAGTAGTATCTGGATCAGGCGGGTCATGAGAGCGGGCTCCGGCGGGTTCGAGCGTGGACCTGGCGATTTCTCGCCTCCGAATGGGGCGAGACTATATCGTGTCGCTGCGCTATCCTTAACCTGTTCGCCAGGAAAAATCGAAGGGGGAGTTGCAATGTCAGCACAAAAATCGACGGGTTTGATGCGTCGCCGCGAGATTATCATCGGCCTCGCCGCCGGCAGCATGACGGCCTTCTTGCCGGGGTGCGCCGAAAACGCGGCGCTGGGACGCAGCCAGCTGATCCTGGTCTCGGACGGTCAATTGATGCAATTGTCCAGCCAGGCGTGGCAGGACAGCCTTGGACGCGAGCGGGTGCTGCGCGACCCGGCCTATACGCGCCGGCTTGACCGGGTCGGGCGCCGGATCGTGGCGGCCTCGGGCCAGACTCAGCTCAACTGGGAGTTCGTCGTCTTTGACAGCGATACGGTGAATGCTTTCGTCCTGCCCAATGGCAAGGTCGGCTTCTATCGCGGCATTCTCGACCTGATGGAGAGCGATGATCACATCGCCACCGTGATGGGGCATGAGATTGGCCACATTGCCGGGCGCCACTCAAATGAGCGAGCCAGCCAGCAAATGGCCGCGCAGGTTGGGATGAGCCTGGTTGGCCAGGCCCTCAACAGCAATGGCTCGGTGGCCTATAGCGATGAGATCGGTGCCGCGCTCGGCATGGGCGTCAGCCTGGGCATCATTCTTCCCTATTCGCGTCAGCATGAATTCGAGGCCGACCGCCTTGGCGTCGATTACATGGTCGCGGCCGGATATGATCCGCTCCAGGCGATTGATTTCTGGATGGCGATGTCACTCTCCCATGGCGCAGGTCCGGCAGAATTCATGTCGACCCACCCGTCCGACGAGCACCGGATCGCAGCGATGCGCGCTCACATGACCGAGCGCGGCTATATCTGATCAGGCGGCGCCGGGCAGGTCGTGATCGCGGCCTGCAAATCGCCTGATTGCATGGTTGCCACCACAGTCGCGTGGCGCTAGTTTCCCGCGCCTCACGCCCTGTCTGACAGGGCCGTGCCCGGTGCCGCCTTAGCTCAGTTGGTTAGAGCGCTAGATTGTGGATCTAGAGGTCTCCCGTTCAATCCGGGAAGGCGGTACCATTTTTTCCTGACATCTATCCTGCGAAGCTGATCGCGAGCTTGAGACAGAGTGTTACGCACACACGCGGCCAGGCCAGCTTTGCTGCCGGCCTGGTTCACATGGTGTGCCAGGGCGCAAAGCGCCCAGCCGCGAGACTATTTGCGCGAACCGGTTTCAACGGCTGCGGCCGCTTCGGCAGCGGCCTCCGCAGCGTCGCGCTCTGCGACCAGGGCGCGGGCTGCCTCGAGGTCGGCGACGGCCTCGACGGTGTCGATATAGCAGCGCTGCCCCATATGGCCGTTGGTGTAGATATAGTCCATTGACGGCGTATAGAGCGTGGTGGTGGCCGGGAAGCTGGTGGCGACCTGGACACCGACGCGCAGGTCAGGGCAGCGCTGGCGCAGCGTGACGAGATAGTGATGCGACGCCCCGCCATTGAGCACGAGGTGCTCGTCATCGATCACGGAATAGCCATGCACATTGACCAGCCGGATCCGTTCGGCAAGGGCCGGGCCGGTAATGATCAGGGCGGCAGCGATGGTCGCGGCGGCAAGCTGGATGCTCTTCATGTCGTGCTCCTGTCAAAAATCCCTCACGCCCAGCATAACATATTCGTACGGGCGGGCGCCATGATCATCGTTAACGCGCGGTTAGGCGTGCAGGCCTGATCCTGTGAATCGATTCGATCTGGCGAAATTTGGAGGACTGACGTGGTCAGCCCCTTGGAAGTGAACACGCAGGAAACGACGACGCGCCTGATCCGTCAGGCGGCGCGCGAGACCGGCACGGATTTCAATTTCCTGCTGCGCACTGCGGCGCGGGAGAGCAATTTCGATGCGGACGCCCAGGCCTCGACCTCGAGCGCGGCGGGCATGTATCAGTTTATCGAGCAGACCTGGCTGGGCGTGATGCAGCGCCATGGGGCCGAACATGGCCAGGCCGATGCTGCCAGCGCCATCACCCGTGATAGCAATGGCCGCTTCTCTGTCGCCGACCCGGCGGCACGCGAGCGCATACTCGACATGCGTTTCGATCCGGAGACGGCGGCGCGCATGGCCGGGGAGCTGGCTGCGGAGAACGCCCAGGTCATTCAGGGAAGGCTTGGCCGTCCCGCATCGGGCGGCGAGCTCTATGTCGCTCACTTTCTCGGTGCCAATGGCGCCGCCGGTCTGATCGCCGCCGCAGAGCGTTCGCCCGACACACCCGCTGACGAGCTCTTCCCCCAGGCCGCGCGCGCCAACCGGCCGATTTTTTATGAGGGTGGCCGCGCGAAATCGGCGAGCGAAGTGCTCGCCTCGCTCACCCGCGAAGGTCCTGTTCCCGCCATACCGTCACGCGCAGCCCCGTCGGCCCGGTCTCTGGCAGCCACGCCTGACGGGGCTCTGGCCTCGTTTTCCAGCTCGTCGAGCCGACGTTTCTCGCCGCCGATCAATATGAGCGCGCAACGGGTTGGCGAGGGTGAATTGTCGCCAGCGCTGGTGGAAATACTCGCTTCGCTCGATGCTCCGCGTGCCGGACGTGTTCGCGAATCGTAAAGCTGCGCAGGCAATCGCAAGCTTTCGTTAAGCATGTTGGACCTAGATTCAGGTCAGTGTCAGAAGAGAATTCGGGAAAACCATGAGCGTAACCGCGTTACGAAGCCGTCTGACCGAAACGGATGTCCGCCGCCTTGTTCGTGGGGAGACCGATGAGGATCGGGCCCTGGCCGCGCGCAAGATCTGCCACCGCATTGACGGGGCAGTTCTGACCGATGGCGAGCGCGGTGCGGCCAAGGATATTCTCGAGCTGATCGCACGCGACGCTGCTGAACTGGTTCGCAGGGCGCTTGCAGTGACGCTGCGCCAATCACCCAACCTGCCGCACGATATTGCCATTCGCCTCGCTGCCGATGTCGATTCCGTGGCCTCGCCAGTCTTGTTGTCATCGCCGGTTCTCACCGATGAAGACCTGATCAATGTGCTGCACGATTCCAGCTCGTCCAAGCGCTGTGCTGTCGCTGCACGCGACAATATCTCGGCGATCGTGGTGCACGAAATTCTCGACACCGCGGATGACAAGGCGGTCAGCATCGCGGCCTCCAATGACGGGGCCGAGTTCGATGCAGCCGCTTATCAGCGTGCCTTCACCGAATTCTGCGAAGCGCCGGGCGTTATGGATGCCTTCGTGGCTCGCTCACACTTGCCGCTCGATGTTACCGAGCGCCTGATCTCGCTGATCAGCGACCAGGCGCTGGACCGGTTGGTCAAGACGCATGCCCTTCCGCCGCAGCTGGCCGTTGAAATCGCCGAAGGTACGCGCGAACGCGCGACGGTGGATCTGGTCGACCAGGCGGGGCTGGCCCACAATCCGAAGCATTTCGTGCAGCAATTGCGCATGAATGGCCGGCTGACGCCCTCACTCATTCTGCGCGCGCTATTTCGCGGACATGTTGCCTTTGTCGAACATGCCTTTGCCGAATTGTCCGGACTGGCGCATCAGAAGGCCTGGCTGCTGGTGCATGATGCGGGGCCGCTGGGCCTGCGCGCCATCTATGACCGTACCGGCATGCCATCGCGCCTCTATCCAGCGATCCGGGCCGGGCTGGATGTTTATCACACCACGGAAATGCCTCACGATGGTGAGAGCCGGGAGCATTTCCGCCGCGTTCTGGCCGAGCGCGCGATTACGCGCTTCCAGGGCATTCCTGATGATGATCTGGACTATCTGCTGGGCCGCTTCGCCGAAGACGCCCAGCCTGCGATCCGCAATCAGCCCTTGGCGGCTGCCGGCTGAGCATCGTCTTCCCAGGGTGCCGCGAATGCGAGTGCCATGGTTTCCAGCTCACGAGCCAGTTCAGCAGCAACCGGATCATTTGTGTCGCGGATATTCTGCGCCAGCGCGGCCCGAATCGCGCCGACATGGGCATGGACCAGATTGACCGGTGCGATGGCGCGCTTTTCAGGAATATCGATCAGTTTCGTCAGGGACGAGGCCAGGCGGGTGATGATCGGGAATTCATAGGTCGAGCCAACGCCGCGCAGATCGTGGGCGCGAATGAAGAGGTCTTCGCCCGCCGGGCCGTTAAGGCCGTTCTCGCGCACGGCGCGCGCCGACTTCTCAAGCTTTTCGACCTCGTCCTCGAGCCACAGCGCAAAATTGCTGCGCATGTCCTTCATGGCGTTTTCCGCCTTCTCGATGAGATAGAGCTCGCCCGCACTGATCGGGCCGCCGATTTTGGCTTGCAAGAGGTTGGGGGCTGAAATCATTTCAACGCCGGGGGCGAGTTTGGCCATCGGGGAAATCTCCTAGCGGGAAGCAGTTTGGCGGTTGTCGGGGTCGGCGAGGGCGGGGCGATCTTCATTGCGGCGCTCCGGGCCGATATAGGTGTCGGTCTCGACCAGGCCGTGATCGCCCGTCAACACATCGCGCAGACAGGCGGCGAGGGCTGCGGCCGTGACAGGCTTGACCAGAAAGGCGTTCACACCAGCGCTGCGGGCGGCGCGGATGCGGTTGTTGTCGGCATAGGCGGTGAGCATGATCACCGGCAGGTGCGGGCAGGGACTTGTGACCGGCGACCGGATGCTGGTGACCAGGTCGAGCCCGTCACGCGGTTTCATCTTCCAGTCGGTAATCACGAGGTCGACAGGCTGTGACCGCAGTAGTTCGAGCGCCTGGTCGACTGTGCCGGTCTCAATGACTTTAGCGCACCCGAACGCCTGCAGCGAGACGCGGAGCACGCCACGCAAGGCGGCATTGTCATCGACCACCAGGATGCGTGTCCGGGCGATGCAGGTCTCGAAGGCGTCATGTGTCATGTCGCGGGTCACAGGTCCGTAAATCAGAACGTCCTGATGACTATAGGGACGGGTGCTTAACGCCAGCCTAAACAGCGCTAACTTTCGAACTGCTCTGCGAGTATTCGCTCGGCGAGATCCCGCCCCGGGTCGAACAGGATGGTGAGGACGACATCGGCGGCTTCAACCACTTCCACACGCGCGACTTCGCGAAATTCCTGGTTGTCGGCGACGGCGAGGACGGGGCGGTGGCGGGGCTCGACGATCTCGAACCCCACGCGGGCGGTGTGCGGCAGAAGGGCGCCGCGCCAGCGGCGTGGCCGGAAGGCACTGATCGGCGTGAGGGCCAGCACATTGGAGTCGAGCGGCAGGATCGGCCCGTGCGCAGAGAGATTATAGGCCGTTGATCCGGCTGGCGTGGCCACCATCACCCCGTCAGCCTGCAATTCGCCGAGCCGGTCGCGGCCATCAATGGTGATCTTGATCTTGGCCGTCTGGCGGGTCTCACGCAGCAGGGAGACCTCATTGATCGCCAGCGCTTCGAAGGGATGGCCGTACACATCCTCGCCTGTGGCGCGCAGGGGGTGAAGGCGGGCATGTTCGGCCTCGGCAAGCCGGCTGTAGAGATCATCCTCGTGGACCTCATTCATGAGAAATCCGACGGAGCCGTAATTCATTCCATAGACACGGGCGCCGGTCTTCATCGCTGCGTGCAGGGCGTCGAGCATGAGCCCGTCACCGCCAAGCGCGACGATGATCTCGGCGTCGGCGACGGCGACATGGCCGTACAGGCTCTCCAGGCGCTCTTTTGCGGCCTTGGCGTCAGGGCGGGGGCTAGCGAGGAAGGCGAGTGCGGGTGAGGGGGGCAAGTGAGGGACGTCCGTGAAAACCGGCGTCCATTCAAGCCCTGCTGCCGAGTTGACGCAAGACTTTCGCCGCTTTTTCAGGGCCATACATGCGGAATACATTGGCGGCAGCATTCATGGCGTCGCCTTCGAGCTGCTGATGCATGCGCCCGGAGCGTTGCAGGGCACGGTGAATGACCGGATAGGCCGTGCGGTCGAGGCCGGCGGCCTGGCATGCCATGGCCGCTGCGCGTACGCCGCCCATGGCCAGCGCGACACGCCATTGTCCCGGCGACAAGCCGCAGAGCCGCGCGATCGCGTGATCAAAGACGGCTTCCTTGCCGGCCTTCAAAGCCGCCATGGCATATTTTCCGCTCAGCTCGCCCGCGGCGCTGGCCGTGTCCACCATGCGAGCGGCCTCGGTGTCCACGCCGACGGGGGTGGAATCGAGTGCAGCCTTCACGGCAAGGCCTTCGACCCTGTCCTTGTCGAGGCCGAAGCGGCGATACAATTCCTCGCGCCAGTTTTCCGGCAGCATGATGCATAATTGGGTCGCGTAATCCGTCGACAGGTCGTGCCGGCGTGCGAGTGCCTCGCGCAGCTTCAGGTGATCCTTTGCCACTGTGAGGCAGATATTCAGGGTCGATTCGCTGATCTGCGCCGTGTCGTTATTGGCCAGGGCGCGCAGAATGACAGGCTCAGCCGGCCGGGCGAGCGTGTCTGTGACGTTAAGGCAGAGATTGGCACGGCAGGCGAGATGGCGGCGATGCTCGGGTGAGCCGGTCTCGGCCAGGGCAAGCATGTCCTGTTCATTGAGCTGCGAGCTGTTGCGGATGATGATGCAGGCGACTTCGATATCATCGAACGCGAAGTGGCGGATTACCGCGTGCGGCGCGGTATCGGACGCCGAGAGTTTTTCGGCCATCGCAATCTTGGTTTGCGCATCGACCGTGCCGCTCAAGGTGATGAGCAATTCGCCGGCAACGGGCTCGGCGGTCGCAGACAGGGGCTGCGCCAGACACATGTCGGTGACGCCCAGTGCCAATTGCTGGCGCATGTTCGGGTCGCGCATTTTCGCGAGCTGGGCAATTGCGTGTTTAGGGTTGCTCACCATGTACCTGGCATGTTTGCTTGATGTTGTCTGTTATCTAGACGATCACGCCTTGAAAACTTGTTAATAGGGCGGTGCAGCGTTCCGGCCGCGAGTGAGTGGAGGATAGTAAGATATTACTATTGGTTGAATATACGCGCACCAGGACGGCCACACTAGCAGTGGTTGAGTGTCTTGATCGCGAGGATATGGTCATCCAGACCATGGATGATGTCAGTCCGACCAAGTGGCATCTGGCTCATACCACGTGGTTCTGGGAGACTTTCCTGCTGCAGGAATTTGTACCGGGATATGAAGTATTCGATAGCGAATACAATTACCTGTTCAATTCATACTATGACACGGTCGGCGCGCGCCATGCCCGCAGCGAACGTGGTGCTCTATCCCGGCCCGGGCTCGGGAGCGTGCTGGAATATCGCCGTCACGTCGACCAGGCGATGACGGATTTACTCTCTGGTTACTCTGAAACTGATGATTGTCCGTTTTCTGAGCTTTTGCGGCTTGGCCTGGCGCATGAGGAGCAGCACCAGGAGCTCATCCTCACCGATATCAAGCATGTCCTTTCGCGCCACCCCTTCCCGGCGGCGGTCTGGCCGGTGCCGGTCGAGCCGGAGGCTGCAGCGGCGGAAGCCCTCAACTGGGTCGAGTTTCCTGGCGGGACACACCGCTTCGGGACGGAGCCGGACGTCTTTCATTTCGACAATGAAGGCCCTCGCCATGAGGCCATACTGACACCCTTTGCCCTTGCTGACCGGCCCGTCAGCAACAGGGAATACGCGGCCTTTGTCAAAGATGGCGGCTATCGCACACCGACGCTTTGGCTGGCCGATGGCTGGGCAGCGATCTGTGCCGGAAACTGGACCGCGCCCTTGTATTGGCGGGAGCGGGAGGATGGCTGGCGGGCTTTCACCCTGCATGGCGAAGTGCCGCTGGCACCGGACGCGCCTGTCGCGCACCTCAGTTATTACGAAGCCTCGGCCTACGCAGAATGGGCCGGCGCGCGTCTGCCGGATGAGCGCGAGTGGGAACATGCCGCGCTCACATGCCCGGGACCAGACGGCCGCTTTGCCCGGCCGGGCCAGTCCGCCCATCCGGGTGTCTCGCCGGACGGTGAAGGCCTGCGTCAGATGTTTGGCGGCGTCTGGGAATGGACCCGTTCGGCCTATTCGCCCTATCCGCGCTACCGGCCGCCGGTCGGAGCGGTGGGGGAATATAATGGCAAGTTCATGTGCGGCCAGTATGTGCTGCGCGGCGGATCCTGCGCGACCGCGCCGGGTCACATCCGGGCGGGCTACCGCAATTTCTTCCCGCCCGCGGCCCGATGGCAGTTTTCCGGGCTGAGACTGGCTCAGGACATTTGACCAGGCGGTTCGGGAAGCCCATTCTTCGCCGATAAAAGACGGTCAGCTCAGCGGGAGGTCCTTATGGACGATCAGGCATCAATTTCGGTACGAGATCAGGTTTCGGACGAGGAGTGGAAGGCGCGCTGCGATCTGGCTGCGCTCTACCGCCTGGTGCGAATGCACGGCTGGGACGATCTCTTCTTCACGCATATCTCGATGCGTGTGCCCGGCCCGGAGGAGCATTTCCTCCTCAACCCGTTTGGCCTCCTCTATGAGGATGTGACGGCATCGAACCTCGTGAAGGTTGACCTCCAGGGCAATGTCCTGCCGCCCTCACGCTACGGGATCAACCCGGCCGGTTTCACGATCCACTCGGCAATCCATGAGGCCCGTCATGATGTGATGGTCGCGCTGCACTTGCACTCCGATGCGGGCGTTGCGGTCGCGGCCCAGAAGGGTGGATTACGCCCGATCTCGCAATTGGCGATGAATGTTTTCAATGACGTGGCGTATCACGGCTATGAGGGCGTCGCGCTCGACCATGACGAGAAATCGCGCCTGGTTGCCGATCTCGGCGAGAAGAATCTGATGATCCTCAGAAGCCACGGAACACTTTCAGTTGGCGATCACCCGTTTAGCGCGTATATTCGTATCTATCTACTGGAGCGTGCGTGTCGTATCCAGGTGATGGCGCAAGCTGGCGGAGATCTGATCGAATGGGATCAGAAGATGCAGGATCGGGTGTTCGGACAATCCTCCGAGATCGCGGGCAACGAGTTCTTCAAGGAAATCGCCTGGGCCGCCATCCTCGATCGCGTGCGCCGCGAAAGCCCGGGCTTCGATGCCTGATACGGCCTCTGATCCTGGCTGTCCTGCCGTTTGCAGTCGCGCCGCCCGCATCAGCGGGCGCGTGGCCGCAGGCGCGCGGTGACGGCCTCGTCATCACCACAACCCTTATCGACCGGGCTGAAGCGGCCTTCAATGGTGATGGCGAGCGTGCCGATGACGGATATTTCTACAAGGACGAGATAGCCGTTTACCTGGAATACGGTCTGACCGACACGCTCACCCTGGTCTCGCGTGCCGCATGGCAGACCGTGGAGCGGGAACAGGGCGGGGCCCTCGATAGCGCCGAGGGCCTGTCCGCCACCGAGCTGGGCCTGCGCCGCTCCATCTATCGCAATGGCGGCAGCGTGCTGGCGCTCCAGGGCATGGTTTTCCTGCCGGGAGAGGGCGAGAATATCTCCAACCAACCCCTGGGCGATGGTGGCAATGCCTGGGAAGCCCGCGCCCTGTGGGGGCAGAACCTTCCTGGTGATCTATTTGCCGACGCCCAGCTTGGCTATCGGTGGCGCGAGGGCCGGTTTCAGGATGAGGCGCGGCTCGACCTGACCCTGGGATGGCAGCCGGCCGTAGACTGGCATGTGCTGGCGCAGGGGTTCTCCGTCTGGAGCGCTGAGGATGCCCGGCCCGGCCTGCCGGAGTTTCGCCAGCACAAGCTGCAAGTCTCCGTCGGGCGGCAGATCGGCACGCTGGAATACCATCTTGGTGTGGTGTTCACGCCAGCGGGACAGAACACTATCGATGAACGCTCTGTCTTCCTGTCGGTCTGGCGGCGCTTCTAGTCGTCTGACGCGGTGAGCGAAGCGAGATAGGCAATGACGTCGCGGCGATCATCCGCGTCACGTAATCCCACGAAGCTCATCCGGTTATTGGGGACCATGGCGCGGGGGTTCTCGATCCAGGTGTCAAGCGTGTCGCTGGTCCATACCAGGCCAGATTCCGCCAGTGCGCTGGAATAGCTGAAGCCGTCTGTGCTCGCTGCGGCCCGGCCGACGACACCATAAAGATTGGGGCCGACCATGGCGCGCCCGCCTTCATTGATGGTGTGGCAGGACTGGCAGCGGCGAAACTCGCGCCGCCCATTGGCCAGATCCGCTCCGGTCAGATCCAGGCTCCCGGGCACGGCGGCGAGGTCGAAATGGCTTTCCTCATGCTCGTCGGATTCGTGCTCGCGTTCCCGCTCCTGCTCCTGCTCCCGCTCGCGCCTCGCGGAGTCATGCTCCTGGCTGGAGCCCTCCTCGCGCTGGGCTGTCTGCGCGGCGGCTGGTGCCGGGGTATTGGCCGCGGTTGTGGAATTGCCGCTACCGCTACTGTCCCCGCAGGCTACGAGGGCGAGCGTGGAAAGGCTGGCCAGCAGAAGTCTCGACATTGAAAGTCTCCGTTCGTCACCGTTCATGTCCGGTATAACTCGGCAATGCTTGAATGACATGTGGCAGGATGCCGCCATCGCAGGAATACCCGGTTTTGCCTCATGTGAGAGCGCGGCCCCCCTGTAATGCGAATCTTCTTGCAGTGCGTGAGATTTTGGAGTTCCACATCCCGCAATTGGTGCGGGCGATGTTAGTATCGGCCGTGTGGCCTGCCGAGGGGGCAGCATGACAAGAATTGACGACCTGAGAGCGGTGACTTTTTGCGGCGCAGGTCATTCCGGATCGACTTTGCTGGGGATGATTCTCGGCAGTCATTCGAAGGCCTTCTATATCGGCGAAGGTGCCAAGGTCCGTAATCTGGGTGACGAGAACAAGCCGCTGCGCAAGCGCGTCTGCAAGATTTGCGGCGAGGGCTGCGAAGTCTGGGCGGGCTTTCGCTGGGACCAGTCGCGCCCGCTTTATGAACAGATTTCCGCTCACGTTCATCAGCCAGTCATCATCGATTCGTCAAAGGACGAGGCGTGGATCGAAGCGCGTACCGCAGAAGTGGACAGGGCCGGTGGGCAGGCATTTCTCATCTTCCTGACGCGGGACGGACGCGCTGTCGTCAATTCGCGGATCCGGAAGTATCCGGAGCGCGGTGCCGACGAACAGATCCGCCAGTGGGTGGGGAAGATGGAATCAAGCCAGGCCTTGTTCGAGCGCTTTGACGGACCGAAGCTACAGATTCGCTACGAGGACCTTGCAACGCAGACCGAGACTGAAGTGCGCAAGATCTGTGACCTGCTGCAGATCGAGTTTGAACCGGCCATGCTGCGCTTTGCCGAGCATCAGCACCATGTGCTGGGCGGCAATAGCGGCACCCAGTTCATCGCTGCCAAGGCGCATTTTGATGACCGGGAGGAGGCTTTTGTCAGCCTGACCGACCGGACGAGTGGGTATTACGAGAATCATTCCGGCGGGATTGAGCTCGATTTGCGATGGAAGCAGGAGTTGGATCCGGCCCACCTGGCCTTGTTCAACGAGCTTGCCGGCGCGTTCAACGCGCAATTCACTGTTGGAGTGTAAGAGTATTATGGCCAAAGTTGACCTGGTTTTCCGGCAGATTGATGAGCGCACGCGCGACGTGGCGCTCGCTCTGGCGCAGAAGCATATCCGCCCCGAGAACACCTTCATTCTCGACGATGTCAGGCCCTTCACCGAATGCGTCAATCAAATGCTCAGCATCGAGCATGATTGCGATTATGTGGTCTATGTCGACGCCGATTGTCTCATCCTGGAGGATATGCGCGCCTTCATCGACAGCTGCGATGCGGCCTATGTCGATGCCTATGTCAGCGACCGTTTCCGTGGCCGTCTGCATTGCGGCGTGCACATCACGCGCATTGATGTGGTGCGGGCGATGGCGGCGACGAAAGTGCCGGAGAATGATCTGAAATACGTGCTGCGGCCGGAATCGCGCCTGCGCAATCTGGCGATGAAGCCGCTGGGCGCGAGCAAGCAATTCCGCAATTTCGACATCCTGCACGATCATTTCCAGTCCTATCACCACGTCTTCATGAAGTACGCCCTGCGCCAGCTGCGCAGCCGGACCAAGGAACAGCGCCAGCGTCTGATCCGCGCCATGAAAGCCTGGAAGACCGAGCCGGGTGTGATGTGCGATCTGACGATTGCCCGCCATGCCGTCGACTACGCCAGCGCGAATGTGCCGCTGACGGCGACGCCGCAGGAAGTGCATGATTTCATCGAGGCCCTGCCGCAACACGCAACCGCCGAACTGGCGCGCATGGGGATCGCCGACAAGGGCGAGTTTACCCAGGAGGAACTCGATAGCTGGCTGGCGGAAAACCGGGACCGGGTTGCCTATGGCCAGAAGGCCGGCAAGCCCAAGATTTTCGGTCTCGGCCTCAGCCGCACGGGCACGCGCAGCCTGACCAGTGCCCTGCAAATGCTCGGCTTTGACTGCTCGCATTATCCGATCGACGAAGACACTTATGTCGAACTGTCCAACGCCCAGTATGACCTGACCATCCTGCGCGATCTCGACGGGCTGACCGACATCACGACCATCCCCTTCTACCCGCATTTCGACAAGCTCTATCCGGGTAGCAAATTCGTGCTCACCGTGCGCGACCGCGAAAGCTGGCTCGCCTCGTGCGCGCGCCATTGGTATAATCGCCCGGCCTTCAAGGACTTCGACGATCCGGATGAGGAAACCCATCTGCGCATGCGGCAATTCCTGCGGGCGGCGGTCTATGGCTGCTATAATTACGATCCGGAGCGTTTTGTCGCCGTCTATGACGCGCATGTCCGCTCGGTGATGGAGTATTTCAAGGACCGGCCCGAGGATCTGCTGATCATCGATATCTGTTCGGGCGAAGGCTTCGGCAAGCTGGCTGAATTCCTCGACCGGCCGGTTCCCGCAGCGCCATTCCCCCACAATGGAGCCGTGATGTCGGCGGCGATGCTGGCCGACGCCGAGCCCCAACGGCAAGCGGCCCGCGTGGCCTGATAAGCGATGTCTGACACCGGCACGTCCGAGGAAGTGGTGGGGGCGCCGGTGCCAGGTCTTGCCACCGGCGCGAGCTATGCCTGGCGCACTTTCCTGCTGACATGGAAGACCAGCCCGGGCCTGACCCTGCTGATCGGCGCGCTGACCCTGGTCGTCGCCTTGCTGCCGGCTGTCTCGCTTTACCTGTCCAAACTCGTCATTGACGGTGTCGTCACGGCCATGGACACAGGTAGTCCCGCTGATCGCGATATGGCGTTGATCTGGGTGGCTGCCGAGGCGGCCTCTCTGGCGGTCCTGCTGGCCCTGAGGCGGTTACTGGTCTTCTACAAGACCCGCCTGCATGCCGAACTCGGCTTTGCGGTCACTTCGCTCATCCTTGCCAAGTCGGCGGCACTTTCGCTCAGCCAGGTCGAGGATGCGGGCAATCAGCAACAATTATTGCTGGCGCGCCAATACGCTGCCAGCCGGCCCTATAATCTGGTCAACCGCCTGTTTGACGGTGCCCAGCAGGGCGTGACGCTCGCCTCGGTGGCCGCGCTGCTCTGGGGATTTTCGCCCTGGCTGTTCGCGCTGGTCGTGGCTGGCGGCCTGCCGCTCTTTATCGGCAATCTGCGCTTTGCTGGCACGGCCTACCGTTTCTACACCGGCCGTTCGCCGCAAATGCGCGAACGCTCCAATCTGGAAAGCCTCATCACCACCGAAGCGGCGGCGCGCGAGCGTCTTCATTTCGGCCTCGGGGATGAATTGCTGCGCCGCTATGGCGAAATGTTCGAGAGCCTGCATGCCGCCGACAGTGCCCTGCATGCGCGCCAGGCCTGGATTGCCTCGGCGCTCGGCGTGCTGAGCTCGGCGGTTTTCCTGGGCGGCAAGGTCTGGATCGTCTGGGTGACGATTGGCGGCGCGATCAGCCTGGGTCAGATGACCATGCTGGTCGGCCTGCTCAAGCAGGGCCAGACGAATGTCTCCTCCCTGATGGCGGCCTTCAATGGCGTCGTCGAGGATCTCCTCTATGTCGCCAATCTCTTTGCGGTGCTCGAATTGCCCGAGGAGGACCGCACCAGCGGCGCGGTCTCGGGCCCGCTCCCCGGCGATGGTCTTCGCTTCGAAGCGGTCAGCTATGGCTATCCCGGCCGCAAGCGCCTCGCCCTGGACGGGGTGAGCTTTCATTTGCCGCCCGGTTCGCGTCTCGGGATTGTCGGCGCGAACGGCTCGGGCAAGACCACGCTCGTCAAGCTGGCGACAGGCCTCTACACGCCGGTCAGCGGCCGCGTCCTGCTCGATGGTCTCGATCTGCGGCAATGGCAGCGGCCGGCACTGGCGCGCCGCCTGGGGGTCATGTTCCAGCCCTTCATGAACTACAAGCTGACCGCGCGCGACAATATCACGGCCGGGCTCGCCCTTGCCGATGTCAGCCCCGAGCAACTTGCCCGCGCCGCGGAGCTGGGTCTCGCGACAGATCTGATCGCCGATCTGCCGGCCGGCCTCGACACGCGCCTGTCCCGGCATTTCGTTGACGGTCACGAGCTTTCAGGCGGACAGTGGCAGCGCCTCGCCATGGCGCGCGCCTATATCAACGAGACCGCCGACATCCTCATCCTCGACGAGCCGACGGCCGCCATGGACCCGGCGGCCGAAGCCGAATTCATGCAGCGCGCGCTGGACGGCAAATCGGTGATCCTGATCTCGCACCGCCTGTCCAATCTGCGCACCGCCGACCAGATCATCGTGCTCGACAAGGGCAAGCTGATCGAGGCCGGCACCCACGACGCGCTCATCGCCAGCGGCGGCCATTATGCCGAGCTCTTTGCAAGCCAGGCGGATCCCTACCGGGAAGACTAGGGGGAAGGTTCAGTGATCGCTGGTGCCGGCTGAGGGACTCGAACCCCCGACCCCCTGATTACAAATCAGGTGCTCTACCAGCTGAGCTAAGCCGGCCCAATATCGATCGTCTGGCGCTCTGATAACCTCAGCAGTGACATCTCACAAGGTCTCGCTGCAACTCTTGCTGTCAGCGCCGGTCCGGTGGCGGGAAAGCTGCGCCGGGCGCCTCATTGCGGCCGGGCGCGGCGCCGGCTGAAGAGGCCGCCTATGCCACCGCTGGTGAGCAGGGCGACATCGCCGAGCGCGACCGGCAGCATCAGACGGTCCGGTGCAGCCAGGTAAAGCGGTGCCCAGACGGGCAGGAATTTATTCTTGTATTTGCGCAGGCCATCAAAGCCGTAGAGATTTCCGGCGCGGTGATAGACGAAGGTTCCCAGCCGGGTCAGGAGCGGTGCCAGGCGGTGCCCCTCCAGTCCGCTCAGCGGTGCCATGCCCATATCCATCACAGCATAGGCTTCAGCCTTGCCCCACAGCGCCAGCTCGGTGAAGAGATAGTCCATCACCCCGTGCGGCGAACCGGCTCCATGGCGCATCAGATCGATCGCAAACTCACGCCGGTCTGGCGTGGTCCATAGGTTGGCAAAGGCGATGGGCTGTCCCTGCATCCGCACCAGGGCGATCGGGAAATGTGCCATATAGGCGGCATCGAAGCGTCCGAGTGAGAAGCCTTTTTCTGCGCTGCCATGGCTGGCCAGCCATTCTTCGGAGATCGCCTGCAATGCGGGCATCAAGGCCGCGGCTTGATCGGGGGGGAGGACTTCGAATGTTGCCCCTTCGCGGATGGCACGATTGCGGGCCCGGCGCAGTTCGGCCCGGCCGGGGCCTTCAATCTCGAAGTCGGCAAGCCTGACGAGCGCGGTCTCGCCGATCTTCTGTGCCGCCAGTCCCAGATCGATCAGATCGGCGAGGGCGCCCTCGCGCATGGCATAGAAGACCGGGTGCGCGCCGGCCCGGTCGGCGGCTTCGCGAAAGGACCACATCAGGGGTTTGATCTCGCTGGCCTCGCCCGTCGGCTCGCCCATGGCGATCCAGTTATTGCCGCGGCGCCCATACTGGATGAAGCTCTTGCCGCTGGGTGAAAAGATGAAGCGCTTGTCGCCCAGTAGCGCCAGATTGGAATCGGGCCGGCTGATGGTCGCCGTCGCCAGGATTTGCGTGACCTTGAGGGCTGATACTTCGTCGAGCGTTTGCGGGCTGGCCGCCATGCGCATGCTGCCTAGCCAGCGCCAGGTCGCAATGAGGAAGAAGAGGAAGATAGTGCCACTGATTGCGCGCAGCGTCCGGGATTCATCGCCGCGCAGCAGGAAGCTCCACCACAACTCGTCACGATAGGGGATTTGCCGGTAAGCGACATAGCTCACCCAGGCGACCAGCAGGAGTGTGGCCAGGATAGCGGCCGTCCACCCGCGGCCGATCGGGCCGCTCTCGCCCTCGGCACGACGGTAGAAGGCCGGCCCTGAAAGGGCCAGCAGGATGAAGAGCGTCAGCAGAACCGCTGCATCGCTCCACAACAGGCCCCGCAGCAATGACAGGCCAGCGGCCGCCAGGCTGAGCACCAGCGTGGCGGTCCAGGCCCGGTGCAGGCGCCGATGCAGGCCGCCCGCGAGGAAGAGCAGGACAAGCCCGGTGAGGCTGGCGGTAAAGTGCGAGGCCTCGATGACGCCGAGCGGCAACCAGTCATTGATGGCGCGCAGACGCGAGCCGAGGTCGGGTGTCGCCGCCGACAGCAGCATCATCGCTCCGGAGAGAAAGGTGAGCAGGGCAAAGACCGGCGGTGCGATCATTCGGGCGATTGAGCCAAGCGCGGTTTCCTTGCCCGCTGCGGCGTGATCCCGGCGCTGGACCGACAGGGCGATACCAATTCCGGCCACAAGCAGCGGGCCGGCGAAATAGACGATCCGGTAGGTCACGAGCGCCGCCACCCAGGCGGACTGGCTCTCGATTGGCGCGAACAGGAGCAGGGTTGCGTCAAAGGCACCAATGCCGCCGGGCAGGCCGCTCAGCGCGCCGATCAGCCCGGCGAGGGTGAAGAAGGGCAGGAAGGTGATCAATTCGGGCCGGCTGTCTGGCGGCAGCAGAACCCACAGCACGCTTGCGGTCAGTAGCCAGTCGCAGATCGATGCTGCCAGTTGCAGTGAGGGAATCCAGCGCGGTGGCGCGGTCAGCGCAAGCCCGCGCCACTGAACGGGCAGGGTCATCCGGCTTACCGCCACGAGGCTCGCAGCTACCCCCGCGAGCAAGACGCCGCCAATCGCCTGGTAGAGTTCCGGCGGGCCGCCAAGCAGGCCGGCCATTCCGCCCGGGCGCAGGAGCAGTCCCATGCCGGCGACCGTTGCGCCGCCGAAATAGAGGCTGGCTGCGGTGATGATGGTGATAATGGCAATAGCGCCGGCATCCAGCCCCCAGACCGAATAGAGGCGGGTGCGCATCGCCGTCGCGCTGAGTGGACCCAGCCCGACCATGTTGGAGACGGCGTGCGTCAATGCCGCGGTCTGGCCAGCCTTGCGCCATGGCAGCCGTACGCTGGAGTAATGCAGGGCAAACCAGTCTGTCAGGGATAGCAGGAGATAACTGCCGGCGGTCAGGGCCAGGGCCAGGCCGATATCGCCCGGGGTGAGAATGCGAAAGCCGGCCGCGATATTCCGGGGGTGCAACTGCCCGGTTTCACTGTGGAGCGCCCAGAGTGCCGCCGCGAAGACGAGCAGGCTTGCCAGGGGTGCCAGCCGGCGCAGCAGAAGGCGCGGTCTCGCCTGGTCTCGGGACGATCCGGTGTTTCCTGAGGCGCGATTGCCGGTCATCAACTCTACCCTGGCTGTCGCCGTTCCTCTGTGTGTGTGATGTGCCAATCACACGCGGGGCGGGCGATTTTCGCGCCGCCCCGCGTGCAGGGCATCAGGCGTAGTCGGATTTGACGGCGACGCCGTCCAGCGCTGTCTGCACCACGGCAACAACCACGAAGCCGACCAGAAGGTGCGACGCGTCGAGCACGAAGAGCATGAAGGGCTGCATCGCATAGACAAAGCCATAGGCGAGGGTGGTGGCGGCAAAACCGGCCCAGAGCAAGAGTGCGCTCTTGATCGCAGGCATCAAGCCCTCTGATCCGAAACGCTGCAGCGCCAGACCGATGAAAATCGCTGTGACCAGAGACAGGATGAAGCCATGCAGCATGCCTGGCCCCTGGTGTTCGGCGGCCTCTGCCAGCTGGGCGTCGGTGAAGCCCTGGAGCCCGATCCACAAATCCTGGAAAAAGAGCCCGTAGAACAGGAAGCCGACAAAAAAGAGCGCGATGGCCGAGACCAGCACACCGATGATATTGAGACCGAGAATACGCGGCATTGGGTATTTCCTCCCCTCATAAGGACGGCTATGTCTGCCGGTCCTGCGCGCGGGTTTTGATACTCGCGCTTCAGGCGAATAGACATACACGCAATCTGCCCGAAAGAAGAAGCACCAACCATGGCCCGTATCCTGATCACCAGCGCCTTGCCCTATATCAACGGGGTCAAACACCTCGGCAATCTGGCGGGTTCGATGTTGCCGGCTGATGTCTATGCGCGTTTCCAGCGGCTGGGCGGCCATGAGGTCTTGTATATCTGCGCCACGGACGAGCACGGCACACCGGCCGAGCTCGCGGCCGCTGAGGCGGGTGTGGATGTGCGCGCCTATTGCGATGAGCAGCACGATATCCAGAAGCGCTCCGGTGACGGCTTTTCGCTGAGCTATGATTTTTTCGGCCGCACCTCGAATGCACCGACCTCGCAGCTCACCCAGCACTTTGCCGATGTGCTGGAGGATCAGGGCCTGATCGAGGAAGTGCTCGAGCACCAGGTGTTCTCGATTGATGATGATCGCTTCCTGCCGGATCGCTATGTCGAGGGGACCTGTCCGCATTGCGGCTTTGAACGGGCTCGCGGGGATCAGTGTGATAGCTGCGGCCGCCTGCTCGAGCCGACCGATCTGATCGAGCCCTATTCCAAGATCTCCGGCTCGCGCAATCTCGAAGTGCGCGAGACCAAGCACCTGCATCTGATGCAGACCAAGATGGCGGACCGGATCCGCGCCTGGGTTGATGCCGCCTCGGGCTGGCCATCGCTCGCTAAATCGATTGCCTATAAATGGCTCGATGAAGGCCTGCGCGACCGGGCGATCACGCGCGATCTGAAATGGGGCGTGCCGGTGACCCGTCATGGCGCGCCGCGCCCGGGTTTTGAAAACAAGGTTTTCTATGTCTGGTTTGACGCGCCGGTCGGCTATCTCGGCGCGACGGCGGAATGGGCCGAGGCCAATGGCACCGAGTGGGAAAGCTGGTGGCGTACCGACAAGGGCGCCGGCGACGTCACCTATGTGCAATTCATGGGCAAGGATAATGTCGCCTTCCACACGGTGAGCTTCCCCGCGACCATTCTCGGCTCGGAAGAGCCCTGGAAGACGGTCGACAAGCTGAAGGCCTTTAACTGGCTGACCTGGTATGGTGGCAAGTTCTCGACCTCGGAAAAGCGCGGCGTCTTCATGGACCAGGCGCTCGACATCCTGCCGGGCGATTACTGGCGCTGGTATCTCACCGCCAATGCGCCGGAGAGCTCTGACTCAGCCTTCACCTGGGAGCATTTCCAGTCGGTGATCAACAAGGATCTGGCCGATGTGCTGGGCAATTACGTCAATCGCGTCCTGCGTTTCAACAAGTCCCGCTTCGAGGCTGTCGTGCCCGATGGCGGCGTGTGGGGCGAGAATGAGGACTGGCTGGCGGCCGAAATGAACATCCGGCTTGAGGCCGCCGCAGCGAATTTCGAGGCGATGGAATTTCGCAAGGCCGCTGCCGAAGTGCGCGGGCTCTGGGCGCTCGGCAATGAATATCTCACCCGCGCCGAGCCATGGACGAAGTTCAAGACCGACCCTGAAGGCGCCGCGATCGGCGTGCGCACGGCGCTCAATTTCATGGGCGTCATGGCCATTGTCGCTCAGCCGATCATCCCGGTCTCGGCCAAGACCATCCTGGATGCGCTGAGCATCCCGGCCGAACATCGCAGCTGGCCCAAAGGCGATGCGAAGGCGATGCTGACCGCGCTTCCGCTTGGCCTGTCGGTCGAACCGCCTGACGTCCTCTTCAAGAAGATCGAAGAGAGCGATATCGCCGAATGGGCGGAGCGGTTTGGCGGGGCTGAGTAAGGCGAATTCGCTAAAACGCACGGCAGGACGATTGACGCCCGAACTTCGACCGTCTCGAATGATGGCGGCTGAGCCGATGGGGAGACGATAATGCGCAGTGTGACTTTTGGACTGACATTGCTGGCGCTGGCGGCCTGCTCGCCTGAATCCGCAAGCAATGCAGCGGTTCCAGACGAGACTGAAGAGGCCCTGGCCGAGGTCGAATTGCCGGACTTTGCCGGCATCCCGACCTGGCGCGTTGCCGACCCGGAAAACCTGCTGCTGATCGAGACGCGCCGTGGCACCATCACCATCGAGCTTTCCGACGAATTTGCCCCCAACCATGCGGCGCGAATGCGCCAGGCAGTGCGTGACGGGTTTTTCGACGGCCGAGATTTCTACCGCGTTATTGATGGTTTCGTCGCCCAGGGCGGGCGCGGGGAGGAGGCTGATTCGGTCGACCTGCCGCAATACCCGCCTTTGCAGGGAGAATTCTTCCGGCCGACTGCGGGCATGACCTTCACCTCGATGATCGATCCCGATCTCTACGCGCCGGTCGTGGGCCATGTGAACGGCTTCCCGGCGGCGCAAACGGAAGATGGCTCACAGACCTGGCTGATCCATTGCCCCGGAACTGTTGCCATGGCGCGCGACAATAATCCCGATAGCGGCGATGTTGAGTTCTACATCGTGCTCGGGCAGGGGCCGCGCCATCTTGATCGCATCATGAGTGTGTTCGGCCGTGTGATCGATGGCATGGACCATGTCCAGGCGCTCAATCGCGGCGACCCCATGGTCAATTCCGGCGTCATTGCCGAGCCGGACATGCGCGATGCGATCCTCTCGATGCACATCGCGGCAGACCTGCCGGAGGACCAGCGCCCGGCCTATGAAATCATGCGCACGGATAGCGAGGCCTTCTTCGAGATGAAAGCCGCACGGCGCAATCGCTCAGGCGATTTCTTCTTCGAGACGCCGCCACCGGTGATCGAGGCCTGCCATATGCCGGCGCGCGCCCGGCGCATCGAGTAGTGGCGGAGCCGGGCGCGAGATGACGGAACGGCTTGGCGAAGCGGAGGTCGAACGCCTGCAGCGCGCCGCCTGGTTATTGCTGGAGGCGGAAGACCGGCTGCCCGTGCTCAAATCCATCGCCTGGGATCGCTCGCACGCGGACGCCTTCTTTGCCTCTGGCATGCGAGATCTGCCCAAGCCTGTCTATCCGCGCATCGACCCCGCCCCGTCGCTGGAGTATATCCGCGAAGCGCGCAGCCTGATCGATGGCGCGAGCCCCGTTCACGACTGGCTTACGCGTCTCGCGGATACGACGCAGGAGACGGCTGCCTTGCTGGCCAGCACCGGTACGGCAGAATTCCACACCCATTCGCGCGCGCTCTATGGCGACCCCAGAACGCCCATCGCCGACGGCAAGCGCAATGCGCTCGATCTCGCACGCCGGCTGGATTCCCTGCTCGCGGATTTCGAGGAAGGCAGTATCCGGCTCGAAGCGCCGGAGAGCCTGACAGCGACGGATCTCAAGCGCCGGCTCGATGAGGAATTGCCCCGCTACTTCGGCACGGCCGCGCCACAGGTCGAGGTGACGCTCAACGTCTCGGCCAAGGCCGCAGCCGGGCGCGACTATATCAAGCTGCGGGCCGATGCCGCCTTTTCCGATCTCGACGTGATCCAGCTCTTGCAGCATGAGGCGCTGATCCACATCGCCACCAGCAAGAATGGCCAGGCACAGGCGCGCTTCCCCATTCTGGCCGAGAGCCATCCCGGCAATGCCCGCACCCAGGAAGGGCTTGCAGTGTTCGCCGAATTCATTTCCGGCGCGCTGGATCCACGCCGCTTCCGCCGACTTGCCGACCGTACAATCGCCATCGACATGGCCAGTGAAGGTGCGGATTTCATCGATCTGTTCAATTTCTTCCGGGAACGCGGTCAGCATGACGCACCGATCGAGGCCTTCGAGAATGCCCGGCGCGTGGTGCGCGGCGGGCTGACGGGAGGCGGTGCGCCCTTCACCAAGGATTCCATCTATCTCGGCGGTTTGCTGGAAGTGCACAATTATCTGCGCACGGCGGTGCGGGCCGGCGATGCCGCCTTCATCCGCCTGCTCTTCGTCGGCAAGATCGACCTGCAGGATCTTGAGGCGATGAAAATGCTGCGCGAGCTCGGCCTGATCCAGGATCCCATCCACATGCCGCCCTGGGCGACGGATCTGCGCTATCTCCTGTCCTATCTGGCCTATTCGACCTTTCTCAACGAGATTGATCTGTCCGGGGTGGCCGCGCGCTATCAGAAGCTGCTGGGCACGCCTGTTTCGAAGGCCGCCGCCGGGCGTGCCAGCTGATCTGAGGTCTTCGGCCGCCGATGATTGGGAATGCCGGGGAAATATCCCGTCTGGGGCCGGGTTAGGTGATTGACCTCACTGCGAGTCGCGGGTCGAATGGGGGCAAGAGAAGTGGATGGGGAAATCCGAAATGAAAAGCCAGTTTTTGACCGCCGTCGCCGCTTTGGCTCTGATGGCCTGCTCTCCTGCTGCCGATGAGGCCCAGACGCCTGCCGCACCGGATGCGAGCGCTTCGACCGGGGCCGCTGCCGCACCGGCTTCAACGCCGGCACTTGTGCCGGGTGATGATGCGATGCGCCAATCCATCGCGGCGGACTATGAAACCAATCTGCAAGCGCTCTACGAGCATTTCCACGCCAATCCGGAACTGTCCCTCATGGAAGTCGAGACAGCGGCCCGGCTCGCCAGCGAGCTGCGCACGCTGGGGTATGAGGTCACCGAAGGCGTTGGTGGCACCGGTATCGTCGCCGTGCTGACCAATGGCGAGGGCCCGACCCTGATGCTGCGCGCTGACATGGACGGCCTGCCCGTGGAAGAGAATACCGGTGTGGCCTATGCCTCGACCGTGACAGGTGTGGACCGCCGCGGGCTGGAAAGCCCGGTCATGCACGCCTGCGCCCATGATACCCACATGACGGCGCTCGTTGGTACGGCGCGGCAGATGATGGAGCGCCGCGATCAGTGGTCCGGCACGCTTGTCCTGATTGGCCAGCCGGCCGAGGAAGTCGGGCTTGGCGCCGGCATGATGATCGAGGACGGCCTGTTCGAACGCTTCCCGCTGCCCGATTACAACGTTTCCTTCCACACTTTCTCCGGCTACCCGGCGGGCGAGATCGCCTATGTTCCCGGTTACGCCATGGCCAATGTCGACAGTGTCGACATCCTTGTTCACGGCCGCGGCGGACATGGTGCTTACCCCCATGCCACGAAGGATCCGGTCTATCTTTCGGCGCAGATCATCATTGCGCTGCAAGGTCTGATTTCGCGGGAGATTTCGCCGCTTGATCCGGGTGTGATCACGGTGGGTGCCATCAATGGCGGCACCAAGCACAACATCATCAGCGACCAGGTGCATCTGCAGCTTACCGTGCGCTCCTATACCGACGAGGTGCGCGAGCACCTTCTCACCGGGATTGAACGTATCGCCCATGGTCAGGCTGCCGCTTATGGCCTGCGCCCCGACGAATATCCCGATGTCGAGGTCGAAGTTCCCTATACGCCGGCGCTGTTCAATAATCTGGATCTGACCGAGCGCGCTGTCGGCGCGATGCGCAGCCGTTTCGGAACCGATGCCGTGATCGAGACATCACCCGTGATGGGCGGCGAGGATTTCTCGCAATTCGAACGCACCGAAGCGAATATCCCGACCTTCATGTTCTGGGTTGGTGGAACCACCCAGGCACGGCTGGATGATTTCGCCTCGCGCGGCGTTGCCCCGCCTTCGAACCATTCGCCCCTGTTTGCGCCGGACGATCCTGAGACCACCATCACCCAGGCGATTGAAGCCATGACGGCCGTGTCGCTGGACATCCTGTCGCCACAGGAGAACTAGGTGCCGGCCCCGGTCAGGCGGGCTTTCTCGGGGGCACCCTGGGAGGCCCGCGTCGGCTATTGCCGGGCGCTGCGCCGGGGCCCCCATGTCTGGGTGACCGGTACGGTGGCGATGGATGCCGATGGCGGTGTCTTCGCGCCCGGCGATCCGGAAGCCCAGGCGCGCCGCTGTCTGGAAATCATTGCAGCGGCGCTCGCCGAGGTCGGGGCGAAGATGAGTGACGTGGTCCGCACAAGGATGTTCGTTACTGACATCACCCATTGGGAGGCTTTCGGTCGTGCCCATGGCGAGGTCTTCCGCGACCATCCTCCCACCACCAGCATGATCGGGATCGCCGCTCTGATCGGCCCGGATTTCATGATCGAGATCGAGGCGGACGCTTTCGTCGAAGAATAAGGATTGCCAGGAATGAGCAAGATCACGCTTTTCCATTGCCCGCGAACGCGCGGTTTTCATGCCCTCTGGATGCTCGAGGAAATCGGCATTCCCTACCAGGTCAAGCTGGTCAATGTCCGCGACGAGATCCAGAGCGAGGCCTATTCCGGCGTCAACCCGATGCGCAAGGTTCCCGCGCTGGGTGTTGACGGGCGTCTGGTGACGGAGAGCACGGCGATCTGTGCCTGGCTCGCCGATGCCTATCCCGATGCCGGTCTGGCGCCACGTCTTGATGATGTCAGTCGCGCCGATTATCTGCGCTGGCTCTTCTTCTGCGCCGCCTGTATCGAACCGGCCTTTATCGACAAGGCGTTCGGCCGCGAGACACCGGCGGCGACGGTGGGTTGGGGCAATGTCGAGCGGGTGCTTGAGACGCTCACCCAGGGGCTTGCCGGGCATGAGTATCTCGTGGGCGACCGCTTCAGCGCGGCCGATTTGATGATAGGCTCAACGCTGAACTTCTTGATGAATTTCAACATGCTCGAACGTCGCGAACCCTTCGTGTCCTATGTCACCCGGCTGACGGATCGCGATGCCTATAAGCGCGCGATAGCGAAGGATGATGCCTGGGCCAAAGAGATGTTTGGCGAATAGACCGGCACCACGCCGCACACTCTGCTTCTGGGGGAAGAGACATGTCCTTGATACCGGCTGATAATGCCGTTGCCGCCCTCGCGGGGCTGTTCGTGATCGCAGGCGCTGGCTTCCTGATGGAGAAGACGCGGATTGGCGCGCTTCTGACCGGGGCCGTCTGGGCGATCCTGTTCGCGATCATCGCCTCGAATATCGGGCTGATCCCGCACGACTCGCCGGGCTATGGCTTCGTCTTCGATTATTTCATGCCGATCCTGATCCCGCTCTTCCTGATGAAGGCCGATCTGAAGAAGATATTCTTCGAAACAGGCCGGATGACGCTGGCCTTTCTGTTGGCCACGCTGGGGACGGTGATCGGTGCGATCGTGGCGTTCTCGCTGATCGATATCGGTGCCAACCAGGCCGCCGCTGCGGGCACTTTCACCGCCACTTATATCGGCGGGTCCGTCAATTATGCCGCTCTGGTCGATCTGACAGGGCTGCGCGAGAGCGATCCGAGCTTCGTGTCGGCCGCGACAGCCGTCGATAATCTGTTCTCCGGTGTATTCCTCGCCATGCTGGCGATCCTGCCCGGCCTGAGCTGGGTGGCTCGACACTTCATTGCGCGTGATCACAGCGAGGCGGACGACGTCGCTGACACGGCCAGCGATGCTGGCAAGGCAACAGCCGCCTCGTTGATCTATTCCGCCAGCTTTGCCCTGGTCGTTCTGGTGCTCGGCGATCTGCTGACCAATCTGGCAGCGGCGCAGTTTGGCGAGTGGGCGGGAAACTGGCGTTATGCGATCATCACCGTGCTGGCACTCATTCCCGCGACGGCCTTTCCGAAAACCATGGCCAGCCTGCATGGTGGCTACGAGCTGGGCGTTGGCCTGAGCTTCGTGTTTTTCGCGGCCATCGCGGCCGGCGCCGACGTCATGGGCCTGGTGCAATCGGCGCCGGTGCTGATCGCGCTGATTGGTATCCTGTTGACGGTGCACGCAATCGTCACCTTCGGGCTCGGCTCGATCCTCAAATTCTCCCTGCCTGAACTCATCACGGCCTCCAACGCCGCGATTCTGGGGGCGACGACCGCACCGGCCCTGGCCGCTGCCAAGGGCTGGAAGGATCTTGTGACACCGGGCGTGCTCGTCGGGGTGTTCGGCTATGCCATCGGCACGGTTATAGCGACCGCAGTCTACCAGTTCTGGCCGGGCTAGATCCGGGGTGCCGCGGCCGCCAAGCCCGGTCGCGGGACACCTCCTTGATCATTCCCTCTCCACCGCGCCTGACCTCGGACGTATTACCCTCTTGTCACGCCGTCGTCAGCGCCCGGAAGGGTGGAACACGGCAGGGTGCATCCGAACGGGGCATTGGAGGCATCCAATGACTAAAGCGTTATTTCAGGAGGGATCCCCCATGCAACGCAAGACCATGCTGATCACCGGCACCGCCATTCTCGCGGCCAGCCTTTCGCTCATTGCGCATGCCGCAACGGCTCAGACCGGTGGCCAGACGTACCAGGCCAGCGCCATCTCGATCGAGAACTTCATTGGCCGTGTGGAAATCCGCACCGGTTCGTCTTCGCAGATCAGTGTCAGCATCAGCAATCCAGGCGATCTCGTTGAGGATCCGACCCTGCAGCAAACCGGCTCCCGGCTCGCCATTGATGGCGGCCAGTCGATGCGCAATCTCAATTGCAACATCCGCAATGAGCAGATGAGCATTGGCCGTGGCCGGTTTACGCGCCACCCGATTGCCGATTATCCGGTCTTGACGATCACCGCACCGGAATCGATTGCCCTGCATCTCGAGGAGAGTGCCTTCCAGGGAGAGACTGGCGCGCTCGGCGCGCTCGATCTCAGCATGGATAATTGCGGTCGCATCGAAACCGGCGCGATCGCACACGACGTCAATCTCAGCATTAATGGTTCCGGTGACGTTACTACGGCCGGCATTGGCGGCGACGTGAATGTTGACATTAACGGCTCCGGCGATGTCGTGCTGGGCAATGTGTCCGGCATTGCGGATATCGACATCAATGGTTCCGGCGATGTGCGGTTCGGCGACGTCACCGGCGATTCCACGGTCGACATCAATGGCTCGGGCGATGTTGCTTTCGGCACGATCGCCGGTCTGGCCGTACGTATCTCTGGCTCGGGTGATATCGAGGCCGCCTCGATGAATGGTGCGTTCAGCGCCCGTATCAATGGCTCTGGCGATATCGCCGTCCGTGACGGCCGCGCCGAGCCCTTCGACGTCTATGTCGGCGGCTCGGGCGATGTCAGCTTCGGCGGCACGGCCGTCAATGTCACGGTGCGCGAATCGGGCAGCGGCGATGTCGATATCCGGTCCGTGGAAGGCTCGATCGACTGGCGCCGCAATGGACGCCAGGTGATGCGCGTCGGCGAGACCCGCTAAGGCGCCCTGGCGCGCCCTATTCCTCGTTTGGCGCTTTGCTGCGGGCAGGGCGCCACTTCGAGGCTTCGTAGAGGGCGATCGCGGCGGCATTCGAGACATTCAGGCTCTCGATGGCGTCCATCATCGGAATGCGCACCAGCTGGTCGCATTCCGATGCGACGCGCGGCCGGAGCCCCTTGTCTTCCGAGCCCATCACCAGCACGAGGCCCGGCCCGTGACCCTTGCCGTCATAACCGGCAATCGCGTCGGCCAGCGAGATATCGCCTTCGCCGGCGAGACCCAGCACGTGGCGCCCCGCCTTGCGGAAGCTTTTCAGCGTATCGGCGATATTGGTCACGGTGATGTGGGGCACGCGTTCTGCCGCGCCGACCGCACTCTTGCACACAGTGCCGAAAAGCGGCGGGGCCTTGCGGTCTTGCATGATGATGGCGCGGATGCCGAAGGCCGCAGCCGAGCGGAAAATGGCGCCGACATTGTGCGGATCGGTGATCTGGTCGAGCACGAGAAGCGCCCCATGGGTCGGATCGACGACGGCATTGGGGTGCTCGCTTTCCAGCGCGCTGCACTTGAGCGCAAAGCCCTGGTGCACGGCGCCGTCGGGCAGGGCCTGGTCGATCTCGCGCGGTTCATAGAGACGCGCGGCGGAAATACCCTCGGGCAGCTCCTTGGACGTATTCCGGGTAACGCGGATTTCGATCAGTTTGCGCTTGGGGTTTTGCAGTGCAGCGAGCACCGCGTGGCGACCCCAGATCCAGCCCGAATTCCCTGTCTGGGCAGGGCTGGAGCGGCGTGTGTAATCGGGCCGGTTGGGAGTGTTGCGCATAGGGGGCTTCGTCACTATAGTCCGCGCTCCTGTCTCAGGGCGGTTGCAAATTTCGGCGCAGGCATAGCATGCCAGACCGGGAGCGCAGACCCTTTGTTGCAGGTCTTCCCGAAGCCCTGAAATGGCGCTT